>Ga0156175_1075_pt4 | contig 57577 bp, 47 predicted proteins | sample RifCSPlowO2_12_FD_107828 | JGI IMG/M metagenome (GOLD analysis project Ga0156175, IMG submission 107828) | Gallionellales bacterium RIFCSPLOWO2_12_FULL_59_22
GCCAGTTCATACGCATAGGTGGGGTCGTAGGATACGCAGTTGGGAATCAAGGCTGCCTGCAAGTGGCTGTGCCCGTCCTGATGCTGCAAGCCTTCGCCGTTCAGCGTGGTGCGCCCGGCCGTGCCGCCCAGCAAAAATCCGCGCGCCAGCATGTCGCCCGCCGCCCAGGCCAGGTCGCCGATGCGCTGGAAGCCGAACATCGAGTAATAAATATAGAACGGGATCATCGCCGTGCCGTGATTCGCGTAGGCCGTCGCGGCGGCAATCCACGAGGACATCGCGCCCGCTTCGTTGATGCCTTCCTGCAGGATCTGACCGTGCTTATCCTCCTTGTAGAACATCAACTGGTCGGCGTCCTGCGGGGTATAGAGCTGCCCGACCTGCGAGAAGATACCGATCTGGCGAAACAGGCCATCCATGCCGAAAGTGCGCGACTCGTCCGGCACGATCGGCACGATCAGCTTGCCGATATGCTTGTCCTTGACCAGGATGCCGAGCAGGCGCATGAACGCCATGGTGGTGGAAATTTCGCGCTCTTCGGTGCCTTTCAGCAGCACGTCGAACGCATCCAGAGACGGTATCTGCAGCGGCTCATTGACCGGCTGGCGCGCCGGCACCGTGCCCAGCGCCTGGCTGCGCTCCTTCAGGTATTTCATCTCCAGGCTGTCCTCGGGCGGGCGGTAGAAATCCAGGCTTTCCACCTGCGCGTCGGTCAGCGGGATGTTGAAACGGTCGCGGAATTTGCGCAGCGAATCCAGATCCATTTTTTTCTGCTGGTGGGTCGGGTTCTGCGCCTCGCCGGATGCGCCCATGCCGTAACCCTTCACCGTCTTGGCGAGGATCACGGTCGGATGGCCGGTGTGCCTGACGGCCTCCGCATAGGCCGCGTACACCTTGTACGGATCGTGGCCGCCGCGGTTCAGCCGCCACAATTCGTCGTCGGACATGTCCGCGACCATTTCCAGCAATTCCGGATATTTGCCGAAAAAATGCTCGCGCACATACGCGCCGTCCCTGGCTTTGTAGGTCTGGTATTCGCCGTCCACCACTTCCTGCATGCGCTGGAGCAACAGACCGCTCTTGTCCTTGGCGAGCAGGCGATCCCAATGTCGGCCCCATACCACCTTGATGACGTTCCAGCCCGCGCCGCGAAACACGCCTTCCAGTTCCTGGATGATCTTGCCGTTGCCGCGCACCGGGCCGTCGAGCCGCTGTAAATTGCAATTGACGACGAAGATCAGGTTGTCGAGATGTTCGCGCCCCGCCAGCGAGATCGCGCCCAGCGCTTCCGGTTCGTCGGTCTCCCCGTCGCCGAGGAAGGCCCACACCTTGCGCCCGGCGGTCTGCACGATGCCTCGGTGTTCCAGATAACGCATGAAGCGCGCCTGATAAATCGCCATCAGCGGCCCCAGCCCCATCGACACTGTGGAGAACTGCCAGAAGTCCGGCATCAGCCACGGGTGCGGATAGGACGACAGACCGCCGCCTTCCGCCTCGCGGCGGAACTTGCGCATCTGCTCTTCGGTCAGCCGCCCTTCGAGGAAGGCGCGCGCATACATGCCTGGTGCGGAATGCCCCTGGAAATAAACCAGGTCGCCGCCGTGGTTCTCGGTCTTGCCGTGGAAGAAATGGTCCATGCCCACGTCGTACAGCGTGGCCGCCGAGGCAAAGGTAGCGATATGCCCGCCCAGCCCGGAAGACTCGCGGTTGGCGTTCAGCACCAACGCCGTCGCATTCCAGCGCGTCAGGGCGCGGATGCGGTGCTCCAGCTCATGGTTGCCGGGGGAGCGTTGCTCCCGGTTAGGCGGGATGGTGTTGCAATACGGAGTGGTCTTGCAGAACGACATGCCGGCACCGGTGTCGTGCGTCTTGTCGATCAACTGTTCGATCAGAAAATGCGCGCGCTCCGCGCCTTCGTTTTCCAGCACCGAGTCGAGCGCATCCAGCCACTCCTGGGTTTCCTGTGGATCGGGATCGGGCGGTTCGTAATCGGGTAAAGATGCCATCTTCCACCTCTCTTAGAGCCAACGCCATTTGCGAAAAACTCGGTTCAGTCGCAGATTAACACGGATGTTCGCGGATAATCAGCGGATTGTATCGGCGAGACCAATCCCTTGTATAAGGTGAACACTGTATTTTAGCCATGCAGGTCGGGTTAGCGGTTTTATCGCGGAGCGTGTGTTGTTGGGGCTTTAGCCTCTTAACAACCACGGCCTGCTCCTTGCGGGTGTAACCCAACAAACCGAAAATCAAATGTTCTCCTGCATCGAGCAGTCTATTGCTTCCTGCTCGGTGACGATCCATTCGACCCTGATGTCGGTCGCCTCCTGCGGAAGACGTTCGACGATCTGCAACGCAAACGCCGCGGCGACCAGCGCAGGGCGCTGCACCATGCCTGCAAACAGCTTGTCGTAAAACCCGCCGCCATAGCCGAGCCGCGCACCGTCGCGCGTGAATGCCACCCCCGGCAGCAAGGCGAACTCTATTTCATCCGGCGCAACCAGCTTCTCGCAACGCTCGACGACCGGCTCGCGTATTCCCCACAGCCCCGCCGCCAACTGGTTCTCCGGGTCATCCACCCAGTACAGGTCGAGATGGTTGGTGTGGCGGTTCACCTTCGGCAACGCCAGCCGCTTGCCTTCTGTCAACGCACGTTCGATCCACAGCGAGCTTTCGAATTCCGCGCCGAAATTCATGTAGCCCAGCACGGCTTCGGCCTGCCGGTACTGGGGTAATTTCAACAGCCGTTCGATGATCGCCGCGCTGTGCGAGGCGCGGATGTCGGCGAGAAGCTGCTCGCGTAGCGCGATAATGGACTTACGGATGGATTGCTTGACGCCCTGATCGGTCACTGCCACTCCTTAACCAATACCACTCGCGTTCACGATGTGATCGAAATCCACACTCAGCGTATCGAAATGCGCCCTGCCGCACTGTATCTTCGCCCACTCCGAGCCGCGCAGCTTCAATTGATCCTTGGTGGATTTGGTCTCGCGCACCAGATAAACCTTTTGGTCATCTTCTTTCACAATAGCCCAGTCCGGGTTATAGGTGCCGATAGGCGTGTCGATCTTGAACCACCAGGGCAGTTTGATGAACAGCTTGATGTCCGTCCGTGTGCTCATGGCCTCGGCAAAAGCGCGCTCTACTTCCGACTCGAACAGCACGGCATCGTAGATGCTGTTATCCACTTCGATCATGCTGGTCAGCGCGCCGGTGATTTCTTCCGCTTCAAACAACATCATTTCGTATTCCTGCCCGTTGATGCGCTCGTACTTGATGCCGTCTATCATCAGGCTATGCAACTCCGCATCTATGGCTTGCTGTGCTTGTTCGAGGAATTGCTGCGGATTGTGCCGCACTTCGTTCAAACGACCCGAGCGCATCAATATCTCGGCAATGGTTTTGCGCGTCAGTTCGGTTTTGGCTTGCAGGTAACCCAGCATATCGGGCACGTTGATCGCCCTGTAATCCTTCGCCTCCGCTTCGCGTACCCCCAGCAACTGCGCATCCACGCCCTCGCCGGACATCACGATGCCGCCGCGCTGTATGCTCATCCTGCTCGGCGCTATCTTTTCCCGAGAAGCCAGATTGTTTGCGGCGCGCTCCACCAGCACGTCCGTTTGATAATCCACCGCATAGCGGGTCTTGTGCTTGATGCGCGCCCACAGCTCCTTGAAATCCTCGTTCAGCCTCCAGCCGGTTTTCAGCTTCGCGGTGCGCGCTTCCTTCTTGTTGACGATGCGCCCCGCAAACGACACGCCGCACTCGTCTTCAATCTCGCTTTGCAGCTTCGCGGCAAACTCGTCGTAATGCTCGTTGGCGATCACCGTCAGCCGGTTGATGCTGGCATCGAAACAGCGCTCGCCGCTTTCCAGCACCGGCAGACGCAAACCCCGCCCTATCTCCTGGCGCTTCTTAATTTCGGATTTGGTTTCGTTCAGCGTGCATATCTGGAACACGTTGGGATTGTCCCAGCCCTCGCGTAGCGCGGAATGGCTGAAGATAAAGCGCAGCGGCTCCTCGGGCGAAAGCAGCCGCTCCTTGTCCTGCATGATGAGCGCGTAAGCATCATCGTCCGCCGCCGTATCGCCGCGCGTGTCTTTCGCCATGCCTTTGACAGCCGCGAAGTAACCGTTGTGCACTTTCTCCACCGGCAGCGGCGACAGCTCGCGGTACTTCGCCAAAGCCGACAACTCTTTGTATGCCTCGATAAACCAGAGACGAATCTTGCCGTCTTCCGCCGCGTAGTTCGCCACCCGGTCGATGAAAAACAACGACAACACTTTCAAGCGCGCATCCACCCCGGCAATACTGGGCAGCAATTTATTGATGCGCAGCTCTTTTTCAAAATGCTCGCGCACCGTCTCGCGTATCTGCACACGCATCACATCATCGCCGCGCCCGCCGTGCGTCTGGCCGACATTCAGCACCAGCCCGTTGGTGAAGCTCACGTAGTTGTCAGCCGAGTTGATCTCGTCAACGATATGACCCACATAGTTGCCGCGCTCATTCGTCTTCTCGAACAAATCCACCCCGCCCGCACTGATGGAAATGCTCTTGCGCTGCGGTCCGGCCTTTTCGTTTATGTCGATTAGCAGTTTGGCGGTGACCTTGGTCTTGGTCGCACTGATGCTCTGCACCTGAATGAACGGCTGGTTGAAGTCGGGATCGTCCAGCACCGAACTGACCTCGATGCGTTTCACCAGCTTCAGGTCGTAAGCCTGCACCGGGTCGAGCTTGTAAACGAGGTTGTATTTGTTCCGATGCGTCGCCGAATAGCGCAAGGTACACAGCGGGTTCAGGCTGGCGATGGCTTTTTTAGCCTGCTCGCTCTCCATATTCTGCGGCTCGTCCAGCACCACGATGGGCTGCGCGGCCTGCACAAACTCGATCGGCTTGCGCCCGGAAAGCTGGTCTTTGTCCTGATGGATCACATTGTTTGCCTGCTTGTTGAAAGCGTCGATGTTCATCACCAGAATTTGCAGCGTGCTGCTCTGCGCGAACTGGCGCAGTTTGGAATACTGCTTCGAGTCATACACCCAGCTATCGAACGCGACATTGCCGAACAGCGCCTGAAAATGTTCCTTCATCAGACGCAGGCTGGTAATCACGCCTTCGCGTATCGCCACGCTCGGCACCACGATGATGAACTTGGAAAAACCATAGCGCTGGTGCAGCTCGAAAATAGAACGCAAATAAACGTAGGTCTTGCCCGTGCCGGTTTCCATCTCCACCGAAAAGTTCATTCCATCCAGCGCATCGCTGGCGGGCAACTTGTTCGCCTGTTGCACCGTTTGCAGATTGCGCAGCAACGCCGTCTCATCCAACGCAAGCCGGTTGCCCAGCCCCAGCTCTGTCAAACCAGCCAACGAACCGGCATCGGATAATTCAAACTCGAACGCGCCGGAACTCAGCGGTTGCCCGTCGAACAGCCCGATCACTGCGTCCATCGCATTGCGCTGGTAGGGCTGGTTGCTATCGAACTTGATTTTCATAGTTACTTCCTGTTTTCGACAGCATATCTACCAAACCGATAATTGCGTTAAGTCCACCTTACACAAGGGCGCTTGTGTAAGCCAAAATAGTTTATAGCTTACACAAGAGCCGTTGACGTTGTCAGGGCATACACAACTATCCGATCACCTTTCTTCCTTCAGCGATGTTGATCAGGGCTGGTAACGCAAACACAGCCGGTGTCCTTCCCGATGATTCGCGCAGGCGAATAATCAGCTGGTCTTGCTTGATATGGCTGAGAATGCCATTAGCGGTCATACGGTTTTCTATTCCCGCCAACCGACTAAAATCGGTAGCATTCAAAATCGGCCTCTCAAAAAATGCATCCAACGCGGGAACAGCAAACTGCGAATGTGTCGATTCGATAAAGCGCCGCTTCAACGTATCGTACAGATCAAGAATTTGTTTGGTCTTGGCAAGATTGGCATCCGCCTGCAAGACGATTGCCTCCAGAAAAAACTCAATCCAGCCCTGCCAGTTACCCTCATCGGTAATCGCCAACAGCCCGTCGTAATACTGGTCGCGATGAGATTCCAGATATTCGGATAAATAAAACATCGGGCGCGACAGTGTCTTGCGCTGAAACAGCAGCAGCGGAATCAGCATGCGTCCAATACGGCCATTACCGTCTTTGAACGGGTGCAAAATCTCGAACTGCGCGTGCGCTACCGCCACCTGTAGAACCGGGTCTTCGACCCCCGAGGCCAGATAATTCGCCCATACGTCGAGAGCCTGTGGCAACACCATCGGGTTGGGCGGAACAAACCGGGCGGCGTTCATCGGCGAACCTTGGCGGCCTATCCAATTCTGATCAACGCGAAACTCGCCGGGTGTCTTGTCGGAACCGCGCACGCCTTGCATCAGCCGTTGATGCACGCCCTTGATAAGCGACAACGAGAGCGGGCGATGTGCCAAGGCTTGTTCGGCATCGCGCATCGCGGCGCGATAATTTGAAATCTCCTCAATGTCGGCGTGGCGTGATTGCGCCTGCTCGATACCGGCATCCTGTTGCAACACCTCTTCCAGCGTGGCCTGCGTACCCTCGATGCGGGACGACAACACCGCCTCATTCGCCGTAATCGGGGAAAGCAGCACGGCAGGATTAGGCAGCGCCTGCAACATGCCGTCATACCGCGCCAGCGCGGCATTGGCTTTACCCACCAAAGGCACCAACCGCCGCCAATCGAGGTCGGTGACCGGAAGCGAAGGCGGAGTGCAAGGAGCGGATTGTGACATGGCTTTTTTCCTAAACCGTCTTGAAAATAATCCCGTGCGTCTGCGCTTCCAGCACGGTGTTGGTTTTCAGCGCATCGTTGCCGTCGAATGCGGTGTCGAGGCACAGCACCATTTGCGGCTTGCGGGCGAACAGGGCGCGCAATGTGTCGCGGTCAAGATGCGGTTCGAGGCAGATCAGCAAGTTGCCGTCGGACACGGCAAAGGCCGTTCGCCCTGAGCCTGTCGAGGGGTGTGCTTCGACAAGCTCAGGGCGAACGGGTAGAGATATTGTTTCCACCCGCGCCGACAGCGGCATCCCGCATTTCAGAATAAGTTCGTACAAGCGGTCTTGAACGCCGCGCTCGGCCAGCACGTTGTCGGCATACAAGTTCAACTGCTCCGCCAGTTGCTCGGCGGATTGCGGCGCTTGGTCAGAACGCCAGATTTTAAAATTGCTGGAATCGAGCTTGAAGGCGCGGAACCCCAAATCGCCGTCATTCCGGCGCAGGCCGGAATCCAGTGGGTTTAAATCAAATGCCTTTTGAATTGCTGGATTCCGGCCTGCGCCGGAATGACGATCATTTTGCAGCTTCGCAATCACCCGCCGCACCCGCTCGCGCGTAATGTGCGCGATGGTCGGGTATTGCGGGTTGTCGGTTTTTTCGGGGAGCTGGACGAGAATAAACTTGCGGTTGCCACTGTCTTCCTGATTCAACTCAAGAACCGATTGCGCGGTCGTGCCGGAACCGGCAAAAAAATCCAGCACAATATCGCGAGGCTCATCGTGTTGCTGTGCTGTCTTAATGACCTGATACTTTGCAACCTTTTCACGCACCATCGGTGGACTCTCTTCATCGGTGCGTCCACCAACGCCTGCAACTTTTGGCTTGGTAACGATACGAACAAAATCCTTGAGTGTTTCCACGTCTTTTGGAAATGCCAGCGTATTTTTTCCAACCAGCTTTTCCAATTCCAATGTTCCTGCGCGCCCATCGCGGTAGAACACCGAGGAGAAAGGTTCGCTGTCGATCAGGTGAAGGTAGCTCTTGCGGCACGGGATGGTTGTTTCATCCGCGCCGAAATGGATGAACGGCGGATTAGCGGCCAGTGCCTCGTCCGTGCGCTTCTCGTCCCAGCGCCAGCCTGTCGAAGGTTTTTTGCATGGCTTCCCGGTCTTGGGGTGCAAAATATCGTAACGCGGTCTGGAGTCACGCCCGTCATCTGGGCCGGCGAAATCGGCGGCAAAATACAAACCTCGCTCATCCGACCAGCGGTAATGTTCGTGCGCCCGGCGTGGATCATCCTTGGCTAAAGTGGCATACCATGCCCGCATCGAGGTTGAAATGGCTTCGTGGTTAACGCCGAGCTGGCCGCGATAAATCTGGTATTGCGCGAGGACATCATCAGCACCCGGTTTCTTGCGCCGCCAGATACCCGCAGCTAACAGCGATTCGATTGATCTGGCAAAGAGCAACACATACTCGTGCGTCTTGGCAACCAGCTTGGCATCGCCCTTTTTGGATTTCTGCCAAACCAACGCGCCAACAAAATTCTCATCCCCAAATACCTCATCCATCAACAGCCGCAGGTTATGCACCTCGTGGTCGTCTATGCTGACAAAAATCACGCCATCTTCTTTCAACAGGTTGCGCGCCAGAAACAAACGCGGGTACATCATGTTCAGCCAGTTAGAGTGGTAGCGTCCGCTGGTGTCTTTGTTGGTGCTGGTTGCGGTGCCGTCCTCGCCCAACTGTCCGGTGTAGCGCAGATACTCATCCAGCCCTTCGCGGAAGTTGTCGGGGTAGATGAACTCGTTGCCGGTGTTGTAGGGCGGGTCGATGTAGATCATCTTGACCTTGGCGTGGTAGGGCTTCTGCAACAGCTTGAGCACTTCGAGGTTGTCGCCTTCGATAATGAGGTTTTCCGTGCTGTCCCAGTTGACGCTCTCGCCCGGCTGCGGGCGCAGCGTGGCGACGCTCGGCACCTGCACGTTACGAAAGGCATCGCGCTTGCCCGCCCAATTGAGGCCGTAGCGTTCCGGGTTGGTTTCGATATGCTCGCCCAGCGCCGCTTGCAGCCTGGCGAAGTCCACGCGGCCTTCACTGAAAATTTGCGGCGACGCTGCGCGCAACTGCGCGAGCAAGGCTTCCGTCAGGTCGGCAGAGGTGAGGGGTAACTTGTTGTCGTCAGTCATAATTTTATTCATCCGGCGTTTTTTTGTATGAGCCCAACACCTCTTCGGCTGTGTAGGTCTTGGCGTTTCCCTGACTGTAGGACTCGACGCGCCGCTGGACTTCGGCTGCCCAGGACGCCTCAACTTCATCTTGTTCTTCCGGGGAAATGCGCAGCACTTCGCCGTGATAGCAATACACGAGTTGCGTTCCGGTCTGGCGCGCCACGGCACGCGCGCGTTTTGCGGCTCGGCGCATGGCATCTTCAGACAGGCGCAGATCGGGATCGTGTGCGAGGGAAATCGGTTGCTGGTTCATTTGTTTTCGCTCCAATCCAATAGCACGGGTTCCAAGCCGGAATTATCGTATAACGCCCAGGCATCCACGATGGGTGCGTAGAGGCAGTGGAAATTTTTCAGTCCGGTATTGAAGCGCCGCCGAATGACCAGAGTGGGCACATCATGCCCGCCTTGCCGCACCCGTTCTGCCACTCTCTCAACCGCCTCATCCACATGGTTGAGCGCAAGAAAGATCAGCTTGACCCGATACCCTGCTGCCTTCCATTGCCGGATCATGCGCACATAGCCGCGCCCAGAAAGTGTCGTTTCAAAGGCAAAGTTTTTTCCGGATTGTGCGTGGCGCGCTAATTCTTCCAGCATCAATCGACCGGCGCGTATAGCCACAGTGTCCGGCGAGAACGGCGCTAACCCGGCAGCAATCAGGTCGGCATTGATAAACGACGGGCAATCCGCATCCGTTGGCAGGAATTCACGCGCGAAGGTGGTTTTCCCTGCACCATTTGGCCCTGCAATGATGAGGATGCGCGCCAATGTCACCCCAGGAACAGCTTATACGCCGGGTTGCCGCTCTCGTCCCAGTAGCGATAGCCGAGGGTGTCGAGGAATTTTTGCAGCGCTTTTTTGTCATGGTGCGGCACCTGCATTCCGACCAGCACGCGGCCGTAGTCCGCGCCGTGGTTGCGGTAGTGGAACAGGCTGATGTTCCAGTTGTGGCTCATGCTGTTGAGGAAGTTCATCAGCGCGCCGGGGCGCTCGGGGAACTCGAAGCGGAACAGGATTTCGTCTTTGGCTTCCGGCGCATGCCCGCCGACCAGATGGCGCAGGTGCAGCTTGGCCATTTCGTTGTCGGACAGGTCGAGGGTGGCCAATTTGTTGTGCTTCAGCTTTTTCACCAGTTCGGTGGTCTCGGATTGGTCGCGCACCTGGATGCCGACGAACACGTGCGCCACTTTCGCGTCGGCGTAGCGGTAGTTGAATTCGGTGATGTTGCGTTTGCCGAGCAGCGCGCAGAATTTGCGGAAGCTGCCGGGCGTTTCCGGGATCGTGACCGCGAGGATCGCCTCGCGCCGCTCGCCGATTTCGGCGCGCTCCGCGACGAAGCGCAGGCGGTCGAAATTCATGTTTGCGCCGCTGGCGACGGCGACCAGCGTCTCGCCCTTGAGATTCTCGCGGGCGGCGTACAGCTTGGCCCCGGCGATGGCGATTGCGCCTGCCGGTTCCAGGATTGAACGGGTATCCTCGAACACGTCCTTGATCGCGGCACAGGCCGTGTCGGTATCGACCAGAATGATTTCATCGACCAGCTTGCGGCACAGCCGGAAGGTTTCCTGCCCGACCTGCTTGACCGCCACGCCGTCGGCGAACAGCCCGACATGCTCGAGCGTGACGCGCTTTTTGGCTTTCATGGAGCGGTACATCGCGTCGGAATCGACCGGCTGCACGCCGATGATTTTGATGTCGGGGCGCACTTGCTTGACGTAGGCCGCCACTCCCGAGATCAGGCCACCGCCGCCGATAGCGCAGAAAATCGCGTGGATCGCGCCGGTGTGCTGGCGCAATATTTCCATGCCGATGGTGCCCTGCCCGGCGATCACGTCGGGATCGTCGTAGGGGTGCACGAATACCATTTTTTCCTGCCGCTCCAGCTCCAGCGCGTGCTGGTAGGCGTCGGAATATGAGTCGCCGTGCAGCACCACTTTCGCGCCACGGCCTTTCACTGCGTCGATCTTGATCTGCGGCGTGGTGGCGGGCATCACGATGACCGCCTTGCAGCCGAGCTTTTGCGCGGACAGCGCCACGCCCTGCGCGTGGTTGCCCGCCGAGGCGGCGATCACACCGCGCTTGAGCTGCTCCGGCGTGAGTTGCGCCATCTTGTTGTACGCGCCGCGCAGCTTGAAGGAGAACACCGGTTGCATGTCCTCGCGCTTGAGCAGCAGCGTGTTTCCGGTGCGCGCCGACAAGTTGGGCGCGTGCTCCAGCGGGGTCTCGATTGCAACATCGTAAACTCGCGCGTTAAGGATGCGCTTCAAATAACCGTTCATGGCAGAGTGTCCGAAAAATACCCGCGCAGATTAGCATAAATAGGGCATCCGGCGCTGATGCAGCCGCGTAGCCGCATGAAGTGCAGCGCAATGCGGGGGTGAAACCGAAGTCGATGATAATTTCCCCGGATGCCACTTTGTTTCATCCGGGCTTGTATGCATTATCCTGCACCGATTAGGGTGCCGGTGTGGAGGGGTGATCCGGGCTATCTGCCGTTGTTGCGGGCAGACTCACGTAGCCATGTCACCACCAATGTCTTCGATAACGGCGATTTGGGATGCAGCGGCAAATTATTACCTGACCGCCGATAGATACAGGTGTGCATTGTTGCGGACGATGGCGGGCATTGATTGGCTCAGTGGTCTGGCGCTCACGCACCATTTTGATCGCACGTTTGCCAACAGCGATGCCGTGGTGACGGCGTATGGGCCGGGCCCGAGTCCGAAAGATTCTGGCAACAAGGTGGGAAGGCGGCGTCTGATCAAACAAGGCTACGCGGAAGACAGGCGATTGATTTATCTGGCCGCTCAAAGCGCCGCAAAATCCAAGACCTTTAGGCCGATGTATGGCGCGCTACTGGCAAAATGCTTCGCAACTACCGAGGCAATTGTTATCATCGCCTGCAAGCTGCTTCGTATCACTTTTGCCGTGCGGACATACAACCAACCCTTTGACCCGAATAAACTCGGATTTCAGGCTTGTGAAAATCCATGGGGTCTACAGCCAACATTACCCAATCAATCACAGGAGCTACCATGAGCGCTTTACCTAAATGCCCGAAATGCGATTCAGCATTCACCTACGAGGACGGCAGCAACTACGTCTGCCCCGAGTGTGCGCACGAGTGGCCGAAAGATGCGCCCGCCGAGAGCGGCGAGCAGCGGCGCGTGTACAAGGACGCGTTCGGCAATACGCTGGTCGATGGCGATACGGTCACGGTGATCAAGGATCTGAAGATCAAAGGCTCGTCTGCGGTCGTCAAGGTTGGAACCAAGGTGAAGAACATCCGTCTGACCGATGGCGACCATGACATCGACTGCAAGATCGACGGCATCGGCGCGATGCAGTTGAAAACCGAGTTCGTGAAAAAGGTTTGATAGGGTTCCGCTATGGGTGGCTGGGGATGTCCGCACGAGGTAGATGGCAAATGCCAGAAGGTGAATAACCTGCCCTGCGATCCGGCGATGAAAGGCTGCGTGTTGTTTGGTCGTTTCGTCTGGGGAGATCGGAGCAAGAACCGTCCCGCCGGGGGATGGGGCAATAGCAAGCCGGAGCCGCCGCCGGAAGAAAACGATACTCGCCAGCCAGGTAGGGCGGATGAGCCGTAGGGCGTTAACCAATGACTCGGCCGTCATTTTTTTGACGGCCTAGCCAGATGGCTAGGCAAAGCTATCCGCCGAATGCAAACTCAATTTTCCACGCATCATGCGGCGGAAGGCGCTACGCTTTTCCGCCCTACATTTTTTCTTGATCAACGCCCAAGTGCCTTACATCCCATCCCGCAACAACGACCTCGATCTTATCTATCGGGACGATTCCCTCATCGTGGCGAACAAGCCCGCCGGGTTGCTTGCGGTGCCGGGGCGCGGGGCGGACAAGCAGGACTGCCTGGCGAGCCGCGTGCAGGCCGAGTTTCCCGATGCGCTCATCGTGCATCGCCTGGACATGGCGACTTCCGGCCTGCTGCTGTTTGCGCGCGGTGCCGAGATGCAGCGCCTCCTGTCGCAGATGTTCCGCGAACGCGCAGTGCAAAAACGCTACGTGGCGGTGGTGGCGGGCAGGGTGCAAACGCCGTCCGGTGAGGTCGATCTGCCGCTGATCTGCGACTGGCCGAATCGCCCGAAACAGAAGGTGGACTTTGCAAGCGGCAAACCTTCGCTGACGCGCTATCGCCTGCTGACGCATGACACAAACACTGACACTACGCGCGTGGAGCTGGAGCCGGTCACCGGGCGCACCCACCAGTTGCGGGTGCATATGGCGGCTATCGGACATCCGATCTTGGGCGATGCGCTGTATGGAGAGAATACGCAGAGCAGGGCGGGGCGCTTGCTGCTGCATGCCAGCGCGCTGAGCTTTGTTCATCCTCTCAGCGGCGAAACATTAAGTTTTTCAAGCGAGCCGCCGTTTTAGCTAGATATTCAGCCGCCGGTACTGCACCGCCTCGGCGATATGCTGAGTTGCGATGTTCTCGGCCCCTTCCAGATCGGCGATGCTGCGCGCGACCTTGAGCACGCGGTGGTAGGCGCGCGCGGAGAGGTTGAGGCGGCTGATCGCCTGTTGCAGCAACGCTGCTCCTCGTTCGTCCGGCGCGCATAACTCATCGATTTCGGTCACCGAGAGCTGCGCGTTGGCCTTGTCCTGGCGCGCGAGCTGGCGTTGCCGCGCGATTTCGACGCGCGCCTGCAAAGCGGCGCTGGTTTCGCCGTCCGCCTTGCTGAGCAGATCGTCCTGCGCCACGGCGGGCACTTCGATTTGGATGTCGATGCGGTCCAGCAGCGGGCCGGAAATCTTACTGCGGTAGCGCGAAACCTGATCCGGCGTGCAGCGGCACTTGCCGTTGTAGTGGCCGAGATAGCCGCACGGGCACGGGTTCATCGCGGCGATGAGTTGGAACTGCGCGGGGAAATCGGCGCGGCGCGCGGCGCGCGAGATGGTGATGCGCCCGGATTCCAGCGGTTCGCGCAACACTTCCAGCACGCTGCGCTCGAACTCCGGCAGTTCGTCAAGGAACAGCACACCATGCAAGGCCATCGAGATTTCGCCGGGGCGCGGGTTGCTGCCGCCGCCGACCAGCGCCACGCCGGACGCGGTATGGTGCGGCGACCTGTAGGGCCGCGTTTTCCACTTCGCCACGTCGAAGCTGCCGTCCAGCGATTGCAGCGCCGCGCTTTGCAATGCCTCGGCCTCGGACATCTGCGGCAGAATGCCGGGGAAGCGCGCCGCGAGCATCGATTTGCCGGTGCCCGGCGGGCCGATCATCAGTACGCTGTGCCCGCCCGCGGCGGCGATCTCCAGCGCGCGCTTGGTCTGTGCCTGTCCTTTCACCTCGCGCATGTCCGGGTAATGCGGCGCGATGCACTGCGGCTGGCTGACATACGGCGCGAGCGCTTCGCGCCCGGCGAGATGCGCGGCAACCTGCAGCAGCGATTGCGCCGGATAGACGGCTGCCTCTTCCACCAGCGCGGCTTCGGCGGCATTGGCCTGCGGCAGGATGAAGGCGCGTCCGCTGTTGCAGGCGCGATAGGTCATCGCCAGCGCGCCGCGGATCGGGCGCAGCTCGCCGGTCAGCGCGAGCTCTCCGGCAAATTCATAATCATTCAGGCGGTCGGAAGGAATCTGCCCGGTCGCGGCGAGGATGCCGAGCGCGATGGGCAGGTCGAAGCGCCCGCTTTCCTTGGGCAGATCGGCGGGGGCGAGGTTGACGGTGATGCGTCTTGCGGGAAAATCGAAGTTGCAGTTCTGCAACGCGGCGCGCACGCGATCCTTGCTTTCCTTTACCTCGGTTTCCGGCAGCCCGACGATGGTGAAGCTGGGCAGGCCGTTGGCGAGGTGCACCTCGACGGTGACCAGCGCCGCCTCCATGCCGGAGAGTGCGCGGCTATATAGAACCGCGAGGCTCATCGGCTCGCTATGGCAGCCTGGCAGGGGGCCAGTGAAGGTAGCGCGCTGTGCGCAAGACACAGACCAGAAGCGTGGGCATGGCGCACGCTGCGCTGGCTCATACTATTCTTCTGCCGTGTTGCGCTGCGCCTCAAGTTGCGCGACACGCGCCTCCAGCGTGGTGAGTTGCTGGCGCGCGCGCGCCAGCACTTCCGCCTGGATGTCGAATTCCTCGCGCGTCACCAGATCGAGTTTAGCGAAGCCTTGCATCAGCAGTGCGCGGGCATTCTTCTCTATGTCCCTGGCGGGACTGTTTTTTACCAGTTCGCTCAGTTTGGCGGACAGCTCGTCAAAAAATTTTGTGTCGGACATGGTATGTTCTCCTTTAACGTAATCTCGCGCGGCGAGGGCAAACTGTAGCCCTCGCACCTTGGGAGCAGCCATGCGCCATGGCCGTTGGTTGATACGATGCGAAGTGTAACAAGTTACGCGCCAGTCTGCCGCACCCGATGGGTGCAACGGCCATCCGGCGCGCACCAGGATCATGCGCCGTGCCGTTCCGTTGCGCCAGATCATGAGCGCAGTTCATTGTAATTTAAGCGAAATTTATGATGGCACGCAATCTGCTGTAAAAAATATGCAAATGTCGCTTCTCCGTTTTCAATTAAAGAAAGGATGCATGATGAAGAGTAAACTGTTGACCACCCTGATCCTGGCCGCCTGCGCGGTGCCCGGCATCGCGCTGGCGGATGAAGCATCGCCGTTCAGCGCGAACGTCGGTCTTACCACCGACTACATTTTCCGCGGCATCTCGCAAACCTCCGCCGAACCGGCGCTGCAAGGCGGCATCGACTATGCGCATGGCAGCGGTTTCTATGCGGGAATCTGGGGCTCGAATGTGAGCTGGATCAGCGATTTCAATCCCGGCGTCAGCTCCAGCCTGGAGCTGGATACCTACTTCGGTTTCCGCAACGCGCTGGACAGCGGCTTCAGCTACGATGTCGGCTACATCCGCTACAACTATCCGGCCAGCAACTACCCGGCGGGAGCCACCAAGGCGGACACCGACGAGGTCTACGCTGCGGTCGGCTACAAGTGGATCAGCGCGAAATACTCCTATGGCCTGGGCAAATTCCTGACCGTGCCCGGCGCTTCGGGCACAAGTTATTTTGAAGTCAACGCCAGCGTTCCGCTGGGCGACAGCGGCTTCACCCTCGGCGCGCATATCGGCAGGCAGGACTACCGGGGCGATGCCGCCGATGCGCTGGCAATGGCCGGTTCCGATCCCACCTACAGCGATTACAAGCTGAGCGTGTCCAGGGATTTTGGCGGTTACGTGGCCGCTCTTGCCGCCAGCAACACCAACGCGAGCGGGTTCTATACCACACCGGCGGGCAAAGATCTGGGGCGCAGTACGGTCACGCTGTCCGTGACGCACGCATTCTGAAAGGAGATTGTCATGAAAATGGTCGTTGCGATTATTAAACCGTTCAAGCTCGACGAAGTGCGCGAGGCGCTTTCCGAGATCGGCGTGCAGGGCATCACCGTCACCGAAGTCAAGGGATTCGGGCGGCAAAAAGGCCACACCGAACTGTATCGCGGCGCGGAATATGTGGTGGACTTCCTGCCGAAGATCAAGCTGGAAGCCGCCGTACCGGCGGATACGCTGGATCGGGTGCTGGAGGCCATCGAAAAATCTGCGCGCACCGGCAAGATCGGCGACGGCAAGATTTTCGTTTCCGACCTCGAGCAGGTGATCCGCATCCGCACCGGTGAATCCGGATCAGAAGCGCTATAAGGAGAAAATCATGAAAACGAAGCGCAGCGAAGTTTCAGTGAAGGCTAATGCCAGCCCCGGCTGGTGTTATGCCGCAACTAAAAAACTCATCATGCTTTTCGCGCTGCCGGCAGTGCTGTATGGGCTGTCCGCGTCTGCTTTCGCCGAGGAGGCCGCCATGGCAACGCTTGCCGCGCCCATCCCCGACAAGGGCGACACGGCCTGGATGCTGCTGTCCACCCTGCTGGTGGTGCTGATGATCGTGCCGGGCCTGTCGCTGTTCTATGGCGGCATGGTGCGCGCCAAGAACATGCTGTCGGTGCTCTCGCAAATCTTTGCGATCTTCGCGCTGGTGTCCGTTCTGTGGGTGGTGTACGGCTACACGCTGGCGTTCGGCGACGGCGGCGGGCTCAACTGGGTGATCGGCGACCTGTCGAAACTGTTCCTCGCCGGGGTCACGCCGGACAGCACTTCGGCGACCTTCAGCGAAGGCGTGGTGATTCCCGAGCTGACCTTCGTGGCCTTCCAGCTCACCTTCGCGGCAATCACCGTGGCGCTGATCGTCGGCGGCTTTGCCGAGCGCATCAAGTTCTCCGCGCTGCTGGTGTTCTCCGCATTGTGGTTCACCTTCTCCTACCTGCCGATCGCGCATATGGTCTGGGCAAGCGGCGGCTACCTGTTCGAGAAGGGCGCGCTGGACTTCGCCGGGGGAACCGTGGTGCATATCAACGCCGGCATCGCCGCGCTGGTCGGCGCGATCGTGATCGGCAAGCGCATCGGTTATGGCAGGGAAGCCATGGCGCCGCACAACCTGCCGATGACCATGATAGGCGCGTCGCTGCTGTGGGTGGGCTGGTTCGGCTTCAACGCCGGTTCCAACCTCGAGGCTACCGGAGGCGCCGCGCTGGCGTTGCTGAACACCATCGTCGCCACCGGCTCGGCCGCATTGGGCTGGATGTTCGCCGAGTGGCTGTGGCGCGGCAAGCCGTCGATGCTGGGCATCGCCTCGGGCGCCATTGCCGGCCTGGTCGCGGTGACCCCGGCGGCGGGGCTGGTCGGGCCGATGGGCGCCATCGTCCTCGGCCTGATTGCCGGTGCGGTTTGCCTGTGGGCGGTGTCGGGGCTGAAAAAATCTTTCGGCTACGACGATTCGCTGGACGTGTTCGGCATCCATGCCGTCGGCGGCATCATCGGCGCGATCGGCACCGGGATATTTGTCTCCCCGGCTTTGGGCGGCGTGGGCGTGAGCGACTACTCGATGGTGGGGCAGGTCATGACCCAGGCGACCGGCGTGCTGGTAACGGTGGCGTGGTCGGGTGCGGTCAGCTTCGTGCTGTTCAAGCTGATCGACGCAGCAATCGGCCTGCGCGTCACGGAAGAAGCGGAGCGCGAAGGGCTGGACACCGCAACGCACGGCGAACGCGCATACAACTTTTAAGGCGCATGACAGGGGGCGGCCCGCCTTGCAGGGGCCAATCCCGGCCAGCGCGAACAAAAGGATGAGGTGGCGAACATGAAAAAGGCCAGATTGGTGGTGATCGGCAACGGCATGGCCGGGGTGCGCGCGCTGGAGGAGCTGCTCAAGCTCGCCCCTGACCTGTACGACATCACCGTGTTTGGCGCAGAGCCGCACGGCAACTATAACCGCATCCTGCTGTCGCCGGTGCTCGCCGGAGAAATGACGATCAAAGACATCATGCTCAACGATGTCGATTGGTACGCGCAAAACGGCATCACCCTGCATCTGGACAAGAAGGTGACGCAGATCGACCGCGTGCGGCGCAAAGTGATCGCCGCCGACGGCACCGAAGCCGCTTACGACCGCCTGCTGCTCGCCACCGGCTCCAATCCGGTCATGCTGCCGGTTCCGGGCGGCGATTTGCCCGGCGTGGTCGCCTACCGCGACATCAAGGACACCGACGAGATGATCGAAGCCGCGTCGCATTACCGCCACGCGGTGGTGATCGGCGGTGGGCTGCTCGGGCTGGAAGCGGCGAACGGCCTCAGGCTGCGCGGCATGGATGTGACCGTGGTACACCTGATGCCATGGCTGATGGAACGCCAGCTCGACCGCGCCGCCGCCGGTTTGTTGCAGCAATCGCTGGAAGCCAAAGGGCTGAAATTTTTGCTGGAGAAACAGACCGAACAGATCATTGGAACCAGTATGCTCCCTCCCCTTCAAGGGGAGGGTTGGGGTGGGGATGGGTTCGGGGCAGTTGACTTACCCCACCCCCATCGGACCCACCCCCATCCTAACCTTCCCCCTGAGGGGGAAGGAACGATTGCCCCTCCCCCTTCAAGGGGGAGGTTGGGAGGGGGATGGGTTGACTCCCTTCCCCATGAGAGAGAAGGGGCGAGGAGCAGCCGCGTAACCTCTATCCGTTTCAAAGACGGAACAGAAATTCCCGCCGACCTGGTGGTGATGGCGGTGGGCATCCGCCCCAACACCGGATTGGCCGAAGCCGCCGGCCTGCATTGCAGCCGCGGCGTGGTGGTGGACGACACCATGCAGACTTACGATCCGCGCATCTACGCGGTGGGCGAATGCGCGTCGCATCGCGGCATCGCCTACGGGCTGGTGGCGCCGCTGTTCGAGCAAGCCAGGGTGTGCGCTAACCATCTGGCGCAGCTCGGCATCAGCCGCTATACCGGTTCGGTGACATCGACCAAACTCAAAGTCACCGGCATCGATCTGTTTTCGGCCGGTGATTTCATGGGCGGGGAAGGCTCAGAGGAAATCGTGCTGAGCGATTCGTTCCGTGGCGTATACAAAAAACTGGTGGTCAAGGACGACAAGATCGTCGGCGGCGTGCTGTACGGCGATACTGCGGACGGGTCATGGTATTTCCAGTTATTGCGCGACGGCCAGAATATCCGCGAGTTGCGCGACCGCCTGATGTCCGGCCAAAGCCATCTCGGCAACAGCGGGCATCAAGGCCGGAGCAATGCGGCCTCCATGCCGGACGACATGGAAGTGTGCGGCTGCAACGGCGTGTGCAAAGGCACCATCGTCAAAGCGATCAAGGAAAAAGGGCTGTTCACGCTGGAGGAAGTGCGCAAGCACACCAAGGCTTCTTCCTCGTGCGGTTCGTGCACCGGGCTGGTCGAGCAGATACTCGCTTCCACCGTGGGCGGAGCCTACCAGCCCGCGGATGCTGGCAGAAAACCCCTGTGCGGCTGCACCGACTATACCCACGAAGAGATACGCAAAGCGATCATCGAGCGCAAGCTGAAATCTATTCCGGAGGCGATGAGTTTTTTTGAATGGCGCAACGTCGACGGCTGCGCTTTCTGCCGCCCGGCGCTCAATTACTATTTGCTGTGCGCCTGGCCGCATGATTACCGTGATGATCCGCAGTCGCGTTTCATCAACGAGCGCGCCCACGCCAACATCCAGAAAGACGGCACTTACTCGGTCGTGCCGCGCATCTACGGCGGTGTGACGACACCCGCGCAACTGAGGCGTATCGCCGAAGTGGCGGAGAAATATGCCATACCTGCGCTAAGGTGCACAGGCGGCCAGCGCATCAATTTGCTCGGCGTGAAAAAAGAAAACTTACCGAAGGTTTGGGCCGATCTGGACATGCCTTCCGGTTACGCTTATGGCAAATCAATCCGCACGGTCAAGACCTGCGTCGGCTCGGAGTGGTGCCGCTTCGGCGTGCAGGATTCGACCAATATGGGCATCGCCCTGGAGCGAGCGCTCGACCGCATGTGGGCGCCGCACAAGGTCAAGCTCGCCGTCTCCGGTTGCCCGCGCAACTGCGCGGAAGCCACCATCAAGGATATCGGCATCGTCGGCGTCGAGTCGGGCTGGGAAATCTATGTCGCCGGTAACGGCGGCATCAAGGCTGAAGTGGCGCTGTTTCTCGTCAAGGCGAAGAGCGCGGAGGAGGTGATGGAATATGCCGGTGCCTTTATCCAGCTCTACCGCGAAGAAGCGCGTTACCTCGACCGCACCGTACACTGGGTGCAGCGCGCCGGCATGGGCTATGTGAAACAGCGCATCGTGGAAGATAGCGCAGGGCGCAAGGCTCTCTACGAGCGGCTCAAAGATGCGTTGCGCGACGAAAAAGACCCTTGGCGGGAGCGCGCGCACGGCTTTGAAGCGCAGGAGTTCGCGCCGGTCCGGTTCAATCGCAACAATATTCAAGGGGGCAGTCATGAGCGAGTGGATGAGGGTGTGCCCGCTTGAGGAAATTCCCAAGCTGGGTTCGCGGGTGGTGCAAACCGGCAACGGCGATATCGCGGTGTTTCGCAACGGTGCGGACGCGATTTTTGCGTTACGCGACCAATGTCCGCACAAGGGAGGGCCTCTGTCGCAGGGCATTGTGTCCGACCGGAAAGTGACCTGTCCGCTGCACGGGTGGGCGGTGCAACTCGACAGCGGCGAGGCAGTCGCGCCCGACTGCGGCTGCACGAACCGCTACCGGGCGCGCGTGGACAAGGGCGAGGTGTATATCAATCTATCCGAACCGAAATAATCCAGTTGCCGCTGAGCAATCGGATTGCGCTATGCGTTTCAATAAGCGGTCAAATGAGGTTTATAGGTTCAATGTACGCAAGGGAAATCTGGCGATAAGAACGGTTACGGATCTGTTTTCTCCACCCTGCAACCGATCCCCCGCAACAGTGCCGAGCCGCTGACCGGATCGCACCCCGGCCCGGCCAGTGCGGCATAATTGGCGGCCATTTCCGGCGCTTCGCCGGGTATGGCTTGCCACCATCCGTAGTGCGCCCAAAGCGTCTGCGGGTCGAGCGCGGCATCCAGCATGGCGCGCCCCAGCATCGTACCGTGCGGAGAGCGCACGGTCACGGTGTCATGCTCCGCGATGCCCAGCTTCTCTGCCGTTGCGGGGTGAAGGTATACCGTCGGGAGGCGCGGCTGGCTCCTCTGATGTTCCATGGAACGCTCCGCCTGCCGGTGCTGGCTGTGGCAACGGTCGGGAAGTTTGGCGCAGGTCATCAGCAGCGGGAATTCAGCGCCGGTTTCCGGTTGGCGGAATTCCGGCAACGGTGGCTGGCCGATACGCTGCAATGCCTCGGCATAGAATTCGATCCGCCCGCTGGGGGTGGCAAAGCCTTTGTCGCGGTATTTGAAATAATGCGTTTCGAGCGGCAGCTTCACGCCTTCTGGTGCGGCCCGCAAGGCTTCTGGCGTCAGGCCGACGGGTTCGAGCATGAGGCGCAGAGCCGCTTCCGGATTGCCGTCGAAGAAATGTTCGCTCAGGCCCAGCCGCTCCGCCAAGGCGAAAGCGATGGCGGCATCGGAGCGCGTTTCGCCGCGTGCTTCCACCAGCGGTGTGCGCAACTGCACCAACGCTTCCGCCGCCTGACCGACTGAGAACCCCGCCTGCAACCCCTGTCGTTCCCAAGGCATAGCCACGGGAAAAAGAATATCCGCATCGCGGCTCATCGCGGAGGGGAAGAAATCGGCATGCGCGTAAAACTCCAGCGCCCGCAATGCCTCCATGCCGCGCTGCGGTTCGGCGCGGGTCGCGAGCAGATTGGAACCGAAGGACAGCAGGCCGCGCACCGGGTACGGTTTCTTGTCCACGATGGCGCGATACAGGTCGGCCTCGGAAATCCATCCCTTCGCGGCGGTGCCGAGGGGCCGCTCCGCTATGCCCAGCGCCTTCGCCGCCTGTGCCGGGGGCAGCAATTCGCGGCCCATCAAGCTGCGCAGCGGCGGCTTGGTGAAAAACACGTTGCCGCCGGGCGCGTCGTAACAACCGGTGAGCGCGTACAGCAGATGCAGCGCGCGGCCGGTCTGCGTCGCCTCGTGATGCTGGTTCAGTCCGGCCCAGCCGTAAAATGCGACCGGCCCGTTTTGCGTCATCAGTTCCGCTGCCCCGGCGATGGCTGCTTCGGCAATGCCGGTGATTTCCGCCGCGCGCGCCAGCGGGTATTCCGCGCAGCGTTGCACATAAAGATCGAAGGCGGGGCGGCAAAATACGAAACCGTCAGATGTTGCCGCTGCAAACCGCCCCGCGAGCGCCAGCGGCATGGCACTGCCGGGCGGCGGCGCGGGGACGGCGCAGCCGCGCGTTTCGTCCCACGCCATTTTTTGCCCGTCGGCGGACAGCAGGAATGCGCCGTTGTCTTCGCGCACCAGAAACGGCGCGGTGCTGTGGCGCAACAGAAATTCCCGGTCATACCCGCCGCGTTGCAGCAACCGGTTCGCCAATGCCAGCGTCAGCACCCCGTCGGTTCCGGGCCGCACGCGCAGCCACCTATCGGCGCGTTTGGCGAAACCGGCTGCGCGCGGGTCGATGACGATCAGCTTCATGCCGCGCTGCCGCGCCTGTTCGATTTGCTCCGCCATGGCCAGCCAGGTGGCAGGGGGGTTTGCGCCCCACAGCAGCAGGCAGCCGGTGCGCGCGAAATCGGGCATGCCGATATCCGAACCGAAGGTGAGCGCCGGGGCAAAATCCCGGTGCCAGTTGCACACATGGGCGGTCCAAACCATGTTCGGGCTGCCGAACGCATTGGCCAGACGGAAAATCCACGCCATCCCGTCCGCCACCGCCGTACCGCTGGGCGTAGTCACGCAAAAGCCCGCCGCTTCCGCCCCGCTTTCTGCGGCGATGCGTTTCAGGGCGGACGCGGTGCTATCCAGCGCCTCATCCCACGAGATTCTTCGCCAGCCGGGGTCGGCGCTGCCTTTGGGGTTGGTGCGGCGCAGGGGAAATAACAGCCGGTCAGGGTGGCGCAGCAATGCCGGCGCCGCCCGCACCTTGGCGCACAAGTGCTTGCCGGTGGGATGGCCGGGGTTGGGAACGGCATCGGTCAGCACGCCGCCCTCGACCTTGTAAAAACAGCCGCAACGGGAAATGCACAGAGGACAATAGGAGGAAACGAGCGTCACGGAAATCCTCGGCGGCAAGGGGGCATTCGCAATCTTACCGCGTACCGGCACGATTGCGCCGGGCGCGGATGCTTAAGGCTATCGTCCGTGCCGCGAAAAATCAGGCCGGCGCTTCCCCGGTTCCGGCGAATACCTCCACGCGGTTGCGCCCCAGTTCCTTGGCACGGTAGAGCGCGTGATCCGCTTCGCGGATGAGATTTTCAACCGTCCCTTCATGCCGGGACGGCGTGATGCCGATGGAGATGGTGACCCGCAGGGCAATGTCGCAGCAACTGATTTCGGTATCCGCGATCATGGCGCGCAGCCGTTCGGCAATGGCCTTTGCCTCTTCCGGACCGGCATCGGGCAGCAGCACCGCGAATTCTTCCCCGCCATAGCGCACCAGCAGGTCGTGCGGCCTCAGGTTTTCCGCCATGCAGCGTGCGACAACCTTCAGGGCGAGGTCGCCGACAAGGTGCCCGTAGGTATCGTTCACCTGTTTGAAGTGGTCGATGTCGACAAGCATCACGGCGTAGGGCAACTTGTCGAGCGCGCAACGCTGCAAGGCGCGCGGGAAGGCGTTCCCCATCCAGCGGCGGTTGTAAATTCCGGTCAGAGCATCGACATATGCCTGATGCTCAAACTGTGTTTTCCGGTTTTGCGAAGCGATGAGCGCCATGTTGTCGTTGCGCATCCGGCCCGCGATGATTTCCAGCAGGTTGCGGGCAATCTCGTGGGAATGATCGGCCAGCGACCATACCGTATCGTGGGGAACACACAACACGCGCGCCGGCTCGGCGGCGACGACCAATGCCGACGGGTGTTTGCCGTCCACCAGGGATATTTCTCCCGCGCACTCGCCGGGCAGCAGCGTAGTGTATTCCAGCGTCTCCTGCGCAACCAGGTAGACGCTCAGCTTTCCCTCAAGTATCAGATGGAGATGGCGGTTTGGCGTGTCCGGCTGCAACAGTTTCTCGCCTGCTGCCAGGCTGCGCACGGAACTGCGCTCCAGCAGATATTCGACGCTGGCGAAGTCCATGCCGTGGAACAGGAGGTTTTGCTCGGTCAGTGTGCGGTCTGCTGGATTCATCCTAAAAACCTCAGTTCAAGCCACAGAGTTCACAGAGAACACAGAGAATGTCATGGTTTGTTTGCCTTTCCTGGTCTCACACAAAAGGTGAATAAGCTTTTCTCTATAACCGTTTGGTTTTACTCTGTGTTCTCTGTGGCTAACTGCTTTTCCTAGGTTCATAGTTGCTCGCCTTGCCAATAGTGCAAAGTATTCTGGCGGTCCAGCGAGATCTAGCGGAACACGATCGTCTTGTTGCCGCATACCAGCACGCGGTCTTCCACATGATAACGCAAGCCGCGCGCCAGCACCGTTTTCTCGATATCGCGCCCGTAGCGCACCAGGTCGTCCACCGTATCGCCGTGGTCGATGCGCACCGTGTCCTGCTCGATGATCGGCCCGGCATCCAGCTCGTCGGTGACGAAATGGCAGGTCGCGCCGATCAGCTTGACGCCACGCTGGTAGGCCTGGTGATACGGTTTCGCGCCGACGAAAGAAGGCAGGAAACTGTGGTGGATGTTGACGACGCGCCCCGGATAGCGCTGGCACAGCGACGGTGGCAGGATCTGCATGAAGCGCGCCAGCACCATGCAGTCGCCGCGATGCTCGTCGAACAGCGCGGCGATTTTTTCGAACGCCGCCGCCTTGTCGCCTTGCATGTCCACGCGGGTGAACGGGATACCATGCCACTCGACGAAGCCGCGCAAATCGTCGTGGTTGGAAATCACGCAGGGGATGTCCACTTGCAGCTCGCCGCTGCGCCAGCGGTGCAGCAGGTCGTCAAGGCAGTGATCCTGCTTGCTTACCAGCACCACCAGGCGTTTCTTGAGCGCGGAATCGGCAAGCTGCCAGCTCATGGCGAATTCCTGCGCCAGCGGCGCGAAGCGGCCGCGCAACTCGTCCGCGTCGAACGGCAGGGAATCGGCGCGGATTTCCTGGCGCATGAAGAAGCGCCGCGCCTCCTGCTCGGTGTGGTAACTCGCCTCGACGATGAAGCCGCCGTGCTGTGCGATGAACCCGCTCACGGCGGCGATGATGCCCGCGCGGTCGGGGCAGGAGATGGTCAGAGTGTAGCGGTGAAGGGCGTTCATGCTGTGCTTCCGGAAATGGGCCCGCCAATTTTAACGGATAACGCCGGCAGGCTTGTTAAAAACAACAGAGCCGCTTGCGCTGCCATGCGGCCTATCCGCCCTACGAAAATACGTGCAGGTTCAGAACGGTGTTTTGTAATTTACGCTCTGCAACGCTAGCCCGCATCCGCTTCGGGCAATATCTGATAAGGCTCCATCGTTACCGACTCGACCTTATCGCCAAGCAGGATCAGCCGGCCTTCGAGCCGGGTGTTGCCGGTCTCGCTGAATTCGAAACGATAAGTGCGGCGCAACACCCTGCGCCCAAGGTTGTCGCGCACCACCGCCAGCCCGGTGCGGGCGACGGTGTCATCGAGAAATTGCACCCGCGCATTGACGCAGACTTGTTTGCCCATATGCCGGGCGATTTCAAGGGCGCGCATACTGTCTGACCAGAACCACCCAAGCGCGGCCAGCAACAGCAAAAAGAGCAGAATCAGCATATCCATGGGCCGAAGTGCAGAATGATCAACTGACGGATATTAGCTTATTGATCCGGCACGGTGAAGTTTTAACCTAAAAACTGTTAGGGAAACGCAGATTTAATCCGTTCTTGGTGTATAAGTTCCTTGCCATCTTCGGCACACGGCGGTAGCTGTTTGTATTCGGCTCCCTCACGGCCCTCTCATATCAGAACCGCTGGCACGCCGAGTTCGATAAGAAACTCATGTCAGCCAACTTCGGAGAAAGTTGGATCGAGCCGCTACATTTTATTTCGCCGACCGAGCAGGTATAAGCGGAGAGTCAATTCCCTGCTTCCATCGTCATCTCCAGCTCCAGCCAGCTTTCTTCCAGTTCCGACACTTGTGCTTCCAGCCTCGCATGCGTCGCATTCAGCAGGCTGATTCTGTCGCGATCCGGGTTGGCGTAGGTGGCCGGGTCGGCGAGTTGCCGGTTGACCGCCGCAAGCTCTGACTGGGCGGTAGCCAACGCGGTTTCAAGTTTGGTTTGTTTCGACTGGAGCGCTTTGCGGTTTGGTTTCGGTGCGTTTTGCGGGCGCGGTTTTTCCGGCTGGGCCTGGGTGGCGGCCTCGCGCGGGCGGCGGGTTTCGATCCAGCTCTTGTAGTCTTCCAGATCGCCGTCGAACAGCTTGGCTTCGCCATCGGCAACCAGCCACAACTCGTCGGCCACGGCGCGGATCAGGCTGCGGTCGTGCGACACCAGCACCACCGCGCCGGCGTATTCTTCCAGCGCGATGGTGAGCGCATCGCGCATGTCCAGATCGAGGTGGTTGGTCGGTTCGTCGAGCAGCAGTAGATGCGGTTTCTGCCATGCCAGCAGGGCGAGCGCGAGGCGGCTCTTCTCGCCGCCGGAGAAGCTCGCCACCGGGCGGTCTTCGCTGTCTCCGGCCAGGCCGAAGCGGCCGAGAAAGCTGCGCAGCGCCAGCGTGGTTTCCTTGGGCGCCAACCGTTCCATGTGCTGAAGCGGGGTAGACGCGCCGTCCAGATTTTCCAGTTGATGCTGGGCGAAATAGCCGATGCGGATGTCCGGGGTGATTTCCAGTTTGCCCGAAGTGGGGTGCAACTCGCCCGTCAGCAGTTTGATCAGCGTGGATTTGCCCGCGCCGTTGGGGCCGAGCAGGGCGATGCGTGCTCCGGCGCGCAGCACCAGTTCGATATTGTCGAACAGCACCTTACCGCGAGACTCGCGTAGCGATTCGTTTGCCACCTCTCCCTCCGGGAGAGGGTTGGTGTGAGGGGAACGCGCATGGCTAGTCTGCGCGTTGTCGCCATAAGCGAAACCCATTTTCTCGGCGCGCAGCAGCAGATCGGGGCTGCGCTCAGGCGCCTCGATTTCCAGTTCGAAATGACCGTCGGCGACATGCGCCGGGGCGATGCGCGTGAGCCTGTCCAGCGCCTTGATGCGGCTTTGCGCCTGCTTGGCCTTGGTGGCCTTGGCACGGAAGCGGCGCACAAAATCTTCCAGATGCGCGATCTTTTCCTGCTGTTTGTTGAACGCCTGATTCTGCTGCGCGATGCGCTCGGCGCGGGCGCGCTCGAAGCCGTCGTAATCGCCGGTGTAGCAGTCGATTGTCCGGTCGTGCAGATGCGCGATGCGGTTGACGCAGGCGTTGAGGAATTCGCGGTCGTGCGAGACCAGGATCAGGCAGCCGGGATAGCGCGCCAGATATTGTTCGAGCCAGAGAATTGCTTCCAGATCGAGGTGGTTGGTCGGTTCGTCCAGCAACAGCAGATCGGCGCGGTGCATCAGCGCGCGCGCCAGATTCAGGCGCATGCGCCAGCCGCCGGAAAAACTGCTGACCGGGCGTTCCAGCGTGTCGCTGGCAAAACCCAGGCCGTTCAGCAGTTGCGCGGCGCGCGCCTTGGCGCCGTAGCCGTCGATGGCCTCGAAGCGGTGCTGCGCGTCGAACCATGCCGTGTCGTGGTTTTCACGCGCCAGGGTTTTTTCCAGCAAACGCAGCTCAGCATCGCCATCGAGCACGAATCCCAGCGCGGGCTGATCCGAATTGGCGATTTCCTGTTCGACGAACGCTACGGTCTTGCCGGACTGCATGGAAACCTCGCCGCTGTCCGGCCTGGCTTCGCCGCGTATCAGGCGAAACAGCGTGGACTTTCCGCAGCCGTTCTTGCCGACCAGCCCGATGCGCTGGTTGGCGAACGCCTGTAAATTCACATTCTGGAGCAGCGTAATGCCGCCTTGCAGAAACGTCAGGTTCTGAATATTGAGCATGGTGAAATGATAGCAGAGACGCCCGTGAGAGCCGCCGTCAACTGGAATAATCTGCGGATGTATACCACTCCCGGATTATCCGGAAAGTCACGCATTCCGTGCCCGCCGGGTCAAGCCGAGCGCTTGGCAGGTTTTTTCGCCGCAGGTTTAGCCGCTTTGGCCGCAGTCTTTTTCTTGGCCGCCGCAGGTTTGGCGGCTGGTGTTTTCGCTGCCGCTTTCGGTTTGCCAGTTTCCGGTTTGGCGGTTTTCGCCTTGGCGGCGGGTTTCTTCGCCGCTTTGGCCTTGCCTGTTCCGCCTTTCGCCGCCTTGGCGGCGATCAGTTCCAGCGCTTCTTCCAGCGTGACCTCTTCCGGCGAAACATCCTTGGGCAAGGTGGCGTTGACTTTGCCGTGACGGGCATAGGGGCCGTAGCGGCCGCTGCAAATTTCCACCGGCGCTTTGTCGTCCGGGTGTTCGCCCAGGGTGCGCAGCACGGTGTTGCCGCCTGTCCTGGCTTGCGCCAGCAGTTCCACGGCGCGCGCGAGATCGATGTCGAAGATGCTGTCGCTACGCGGGACGGATTTGAATTTTCCGTCATGGCCGATGTAGGGGCCGAAGCGGCCGATGTTGACGATGACCTTCTTGCCGGTCTCGGGATGCGCGCCGAGATCGCGCGGCAGCGCCAGCAGCTTCAGTGCGGCGGGCAAATCGGCCTGTTCCAGCGGCAGTTCTTTCGGCCAGGAGACGCGCTTGGGCTTGGTTTTTGCGCCTTCCTCCACTTCGCCGAGCTGCACGTAGTGGCCATAAGGGCCGCGCAACAAAAGCACAGGCTGTCCGGTGTCGGGATGCGCGCCAAACTCCTTTCGCGCTTCGCCCGCGTCTTCTTCGCCGCCGAGGTTGCGCGTGTAGTCGCATTCGGGATAACCGGTGCAGCCGATGAAACTGCCGCGCTTGCCGAGCCGCTTGGACAGGGGCTTGCCGCATTTCGGGCAAGCCTCGTCGAGCACCTCGGTGCCGGGGCGTTCGACATCTTTTTTGTCGGCGAGCAGCTTGTTGAAGCCCTTCCAGAATTCGTCCAGCACCGGAATCCAGTCGCGCTTGCCTTCGGAAATTTCGTCCAGCTCGTCCTCGAGGTGCGCGGTGAAGCCGTAATCGACATAACGGGTGAAATGCTCGGTGAGGAACTTGTTGACGACGCGGCCCACGTCGGTGGGCATGAAGCGCTTCTTGTCGAGCACGGCGTATTCGCGCGCCTGCAAGGTGGAAATAATCGCGGCATAAGTCGAGGGGCGACCGATACCGTATTCTTCCAGCGACTTGACCAGGCTGGCCTCGGAGAAACGCGGCGGCGGCTGGGTGAAATGCTGTTCGCCGTACAGTTTGTCCAGCGCCAGCACGTCGCCCTCGGCCAGGGGTGGCAGTTTGCCGCCGTCCTCTTCCTCGGCGTCGTCCACGTCTTCCATGTACACACCGATGAAGCCGGGGAACACCAGCGTCTGGCCGGAGGCGCGGAACAGCGTGGTGTCGCCGCCGAGGCGGATGTCCACGCTCACCGTGTCGAAGCGCGCCGGAGACATCTGGCAGGCCAAGGTGCGTTTCCAGACCATCTCGTAGAGACGCGCCTGGTCGGCGCTCAGGTGGCTGCGGATGCTGTCCGGGGTGCGCAGGATCGAGGTCGGGCGGATCGCCTCGTGCGCCTCTTGTGCGTTCTTGGATTTGCTCTTATAGACGGGTTGCTTGCCCGGCAGATAATCGGCGGCGAAATTGTCCTTGATGTAGGCGCGCATCTCGGCGACAGCTTCGTTCGCCAGGTTTACCGAGTCGGTACGCATGTAGGAGATCAAACCGACGGTCTGGCCGCCGATGTCCACGCCTTCGTACAGCGATTGCGCGGTGCGCATGGTGCGATCGGCAGACATGCCGAGCTTGCGCACCGCCTCCTGTTGCAAGGTGGAGGTGGTGAACGGCGCGGCGGCATAGCGCTGCTTGGCCTTTTTTTCGACGCGCACCACCTTGGGCGGCAGCTTGGCGTCGTTGAGTTTCGCGATGATCGCGTCGTACTCCGCCCGGCTGCCGATGGAAAGCTGCTCGAGCTTCTTGCCCTGGTACTGGAACAGCTTCGCGGTAAAAGGCTGGTGATCTTTGTGGCTGTCCAGGTGTACCGTCCAGTATTCCTGGCTGACGAATTTTTCGATCTCCAGTTCGCGCTCGACGATCAGGCGCAAGGCCGGGCTCTGCACGCGCCCGGCGGACAGGCCGGGGCGGATCTTGCGCCACAGCAGCGGCGACAGGTTGAAGCCGACCAGATAGTCCAGCGCGCGCCGTGCCTGTTGCGCATTCACCAGCGGCAGCGAGATTTCGCGAGGGTGAGCGACCGCTTCGCGCACCGCCGACTGGGTGATCTCGTAGAACACCACGCGCTGCATTTTTTTGTTCTTCAGTGCGCGCTTGGCCTTGAGCAGTTCGGAGATATGCCAGGCAATCGCTTCCCCTTCGCGGTCCGGGTCGGGCGCGAGCAGGATGTTGTCGGCATCGGCGGCGGCTTTCGCGATCGCATCCACATGTTTGCTGTTGCGCGCGATGGTCTCGTACTGCATCGCGAAATTGTTCTCGGTATCGACCGCGCCGGTCTTGGGCACGAGGTCGCGCACATGGCCGTACGAGGCGAGCACCTCGAAGTCCTTGCCCAGGTACTTTTTGAGCGTTTTGGCTTTGGCCGGGGATTCGACGATCAGGAGATTGGTTGCCATGCGCGCGAATTAAGGTTCAATGAAGTTGGGCCGAGTTTAACGGTGTGAGCAATTCCTCGATCAGCAGCGGGTCGAGATCCTGGTGGCGGTTCCACAAAACCATCAGCATGATCAGTTTGAGCTTGTCCAGCGCAAGATTTTCATATTGCAGCGCGATGGCGCGGTCGATAATCATTTCGCGCTCGACGGCGGAAATCATGTGCTGCTGCTCGGCGAACAGCAGGAACTGGCGCGCCTCGTAGCCGATGCGTTGCAGTTCCAGCCCGGCAAAATGGCGTAGCCCGGCATGTTCGAGACTATCCGGGTAATTTTCCGGGTTTTGTTGCCGCAAAGCGGTCAGCCAGGTCAGCGCATCGCTGATTTCCTCGTCCTCGAAACCGGCGGCGGATAGCTTGCGCGACAGTTTGTCCGGTTCCGGATAACTGCCGACGTCGAAATAACTTTCGAACAGGTACATCAGGATTTCAAACATGATTTGGGCTAATTGTCTGTTTTTAATGAATGCGTTGGTACAGGCCACCGGGTAGCGCGCTGACGCGCCCCTCCAGCTCAAGTGCCAACAGCATGGCGGATAGCTGGCTTACCGTCAAGCCGCAACGCGTACCGAGCGTGTCCAGATCGACCGGATCGAAGCCAAGCTGCTCCAGCAGCGCGGAGCCTGCTCCTTGCGTGGCCGGATCGGGCCATGGTGCGGCAGTGGTTGCAGCCGCCAAGCCGCCCAACTCCTCGAGAATGTCCTGCGCGGTCTCGACCAGCTTCGCGCCCTGTTTGAGCAGCGCGTGGCAGCCCTTGCTCTGCGGTGCATGGATCGAGCCGGGAATGGCGAACACGTCCCGGCCCTGCTCCAGCGCCAGCCGCGCCGTGATCAGCGAGCCGCTTTGCAGGGACGCTTCCACCACCAGGCAGCCCATACTCATGCCGCTGATGATGCGGTTGCGCCGCGGAAAGTTGGCGGCCAGCGGCGGCGTGCCGAGCGGGAATTCCGAGATCAGCGCGCCTTGGGCGGCGAGCGCATGAGCGAGGTCGCGGTTCGCGGCGGGATAGACCTTGTCCAGCCCGGTGCCGACCACGGCGATGCTGCCGCTCAGCCCTTGCAACGCGCCGCGATGCGCGGCGGCATCGATGCCGTGCGCCATGCCGCTGACGATACATAGACCGGCGTTGCTCAGCGACCTGGCGAAGGCTTCGGCGTTGCCGGTGCCCTGAGGCGTGGCATTGCGGCTGCCGACCACGGCCAGCGCGGGATGGTTGAGCGGGTCGCGCCGCCCCTTCACGTACAGCAGGAGCGGCGGGTCGGGAATGTTCAGCAGGGCTTGCGGATAATCGCTATCGGCGAGGGTGACGATGCAATTGTTATCGTCTTCCAGCCAGGCCAGCGTAGCGGCGAGGGCGTCTTCATCCATGCCCTTGCCGATTTCGGCGGCAACCCCGGGCTTGACGATGGCTCTGAGCGAACTGGCGGAAGCGGCGAAAACCGCCTCCGGCGCTCCGAATTCCTTAAGCAGGCGGCGCGCGCTTTCACCGCCCAGGCCACGCGTCAGGCTGAGCGCCAGCCAGGCCTTGAGCGAAGCGTCGTGGGGCATCAGGGGGTTTGGGCGCGATCCAGCAGTTGCACCGGCAGATGGGATTGCATCACCAGCGCGTACGACACCTTGTCGAACACGCGGAACACGAACGCCAAGCCGATGCGTTCGTCCGGCAGGACAAATTCTTCGCCCTCATGTTTGGCGTTATTGCCCTTGTGGTATAGGGCCAGCACATGGCCGCTTTCCAGGCCATCGCGCGCACCCTTGCTCAGCGTGATAACGGTATTTTGCCCGGCCTGGGAAACGCCGCCGTATACCGAAATGACATGCGCGGAAATGTCGCTGCCGGGCGCACGCGGCAAGTAGGCGTTGACGGCCGCGCCGGAAGGCGCAACCAGGCGGTCGCCCTTGCTGATTTCCTGCGTGGAGCGGGTAATCGTGACGGTGCTGACGTCGGCAAAATTGGTCGCTTCGGCGGCGCCCAGGTAGATGGCTTCGACCCCCAGCACTTCATTGGTGACAGGGTCGGTGAATGTCTTGCCCGGACGATAAATCTGCCAATTGCTGCCCTTGTCCGCGGGCAGGCCTTTGACGAAGGCGACATCGTTGGCTCCCAGGATCACGCGGCCTTCGCGCGCGCCGATCAGCGTCGGCGCATCGTTCAATTCGCCTTCGCCGACAGCCAGCGGCTGGCTTAAAAACGGTGCGATGGCGCTGGCGGGAATGCTCGGCACGGCATCGTGGTCGCTATAGCTTTCGCGCACCTTGGGCGATAGTTTGATGACGCCGCCGCTGCTGCCTGTGCCGCCCTGTCCGAGGCGCAAGGTGCCGCTGGCGCGATCCAGCACAATCACGTCGCCCGGGTAAATCCAGTGCGGATCCTTGATGGTGTCCTTGTTCATGCCCCAGATATACGGCCATTTCCACGGATCCTTAAAGAACTTGCCGGAAATGTCCCACAGCGTATCGCCCTTGACGACGACGTGCCGGTCGGGCGCATCGCCGCGAAGTTCCGGGCGTGTATCTGGCGAAGCGGCAAAGGCCAATGCGGGCAACAGAAAGCAAATCAGCGATATAATCTTGCGCATGGAAAACTCCGGAAGAGTCAATATAAAAGGTATGCAATGCTATTGCGTTGCGTTAAATTCTGCATCTAATTATCTAAGTTAGCAAGCATTTATGGAGCGGGAATGGCAATTCTGAAAATTCTACAGTATCCGGATGAGCGTTTGCACAAAATTGCCAGGCGGGTGGAGCAGGTCAACGGGACAACCCGCAGGCTGGTGCAAGATATGGCGGAAACCATGTATGCCGCTCCCGGCATCGGCCTGGCGGCGACTCAGGTGGACGTGCAAGAGCAGATCATCGTGCTGGATATTTCCGAGGCGCGCGACCAACTGAAGGTATTCATCAACCCGGAAATCGTCGCCGGCAGCGGCGTGGAAGAAAGCGAGGAAGGCTGTTTGTCGGTGCCTGGCATTTACGAAAAGGTGTGCCGCGCGGAAAAAGTGACGGTGCGCGCGCTCAACGAAAAAGGCGAAGCATTCACGCTGGAAACGGAAGGGTTGCTGGCTGTCTGTATCCAGCACGAGGTCGATCACTTGCACGGCAAGGTGTTCGTCGAATATCTGTCGCAACTCAAGCAAACGCGCATCCGCTCCAAGTTGAAGAAACGCCAGCGCGAAATCCTTTAAAAGCCACCCGTGAGAATCATTTTTGCAGGAACTCCGTATTTCGCGGCCAGCGCGCTGGCCGCTCTGCTCGGAGAGCATCGCGTCGTCGCGGTGCTGACTCAGCCGGATCGTCCTGCCGGGCGCGGTATGCAGCTCGTCGCCAGCCCGGTGAAACAGCTCGCCCAGCAACACGGCTTGCCGGTATTGCAGCTCGCCACCTTGAAGACCGAGGAGGCGCAGCACCTGATCGCTGCGCTGGAGGCCGACGTGATGGTGGTGGCCGCTTACGGGTTGATTTTGCCGAAGGCCGTGCTGCAACTGCCGCGCCACGGCTGCATGAACATCCATGCGTCGCTGCTGCCGCGCTGGCGGGGCGCCGCGCCGATCCCGCGCGCGATACAGGCGGGCGATGCCGAGACCGGCATCACCATCATGCAGATGGACGAGGGGCTGGACACCGGCGACATGCTGTTGCGCCGGGCCTGCCCGATCGAGGCGGACGATACTGCGGCAACGCTGCACGACAAACTGGCCGCGATCGGCGCGAACAGCATCGTCGAAGCGTTGCGCCTGTTGCAGGAGAACAACCTGGCGCCGGTCAAGCAGGACAATGCGGCGGCGACTTATGCCGCCAAGCTGCTCAAGAGCGAGGCGCAAATCGACTGGGGCCAGGATGCGCTGCAAATCGAGCGCGCGGTGCGCGCCTTCAACCCGTTTCCGGTTTGCCATGCCGCCCTGAATGGCGTGGCGATAAAAATCTGGCGCGCCGCGCTGCAAGAAGGAAAGCGGGGTGAGCCGGGCAAGATTCTGGCGGTGGACAAACAGGGCATCACCGTGGCTTGCGGCAAGGATGCGCTGCGGCTGGAAGTGTTGCAGCGCCCCGGCGGCAAGGCGCAACCGGCCGTACAGTTCCTGCAGGCCGTGCCGGTTCGGCCCGGCGACAGCCTCGCATAAATGCTGAACATACAACTGGCGGCTACCGCCGTCATCCAGCAAGTCCTGTCCAACGGGCGCAATCTCAACCAGGCGCTGGATGAAGCGCTGCGCGGCAAGTCCGCGTGGACATCCGCGCAGCGCGCCGCCTTGCAGGATTTAAGCTATGGCACGTTGCGTTTTCATGGGCAGTTGCGCGCGGTGCTGGATCTGTTGCTACACAAGCCGCTGACGGACGAGCGGGTGCGTTTTCTGCTGCTGGTTGCGCTGTATCAGTTGCAGTATGGCAAATCGGCGCAGCACGCGGTAGTCGATAACGCGGTGCGCGCCGCGCAAACCTTGAATATACGAGCTAGCGGTCTGGTGAATGCAATCCTGCGCAACTTTTTGCGCAACCGGGCGAGCTTGCTGGAGCGGGCCGTACAGGGCGAGGAAGGGCGCTTCAGTTATCCGCAGTGGTGGATTGACGAATTGCGGGCGCAGTACGGCGAGCGCAGTGCCGCAATTCTCGACGAGGGCAACCGCCATCCGCCGATGGCTTTGCGCGTCAACCGGCGGCGCGGCACGGCAGCGGATTATCTGGCCCTGTTGGCGCAGCAGGATATTTCCGCACGCCTGATCGAGGATGATTCGATTGGGTTTGGTGCGCTGCTGCTGGACAAGCCGGTGCCGGTGGACAAGCTGCCGGGATTCTTCGATGGCCTGGCGTCGGTTCAGGATGCGGGCGCGCAATATGCCGCGCATCTGCTGGATGTTCACGATGGGATGCGCGTGCTGGATGCCTGCGCCGCGCCGGGCGGCAAGACGGCACATATTCTGGAAAACGCCGCCGTGCAGATGGTCGCGGTGGACAAGGACGAAAAGCGCCTGCAGCGCGTCGCGCAAAATTTGCAGCGCCTCGGTTTATCCGCGCAACTTGTGGCCGGCGACGCTGCCGCGCCGGAAAAGTGGTGGGACGGCAAAGCTTTTCAGCGTATTCTCGCCGACGTGCCCTGCTCGGCATCAGGCGTGGTGCGCCGCCACCCCGACATCAAATGGCTGCGCCGCCGTGCGGATATTGCCGGTTGTGCCGCGCAACAGCTCGATATCCTGCGCGCGCTGTGGCGGCTGCTGGCGCAAGATGGTAAATTGCTTTACGCCACCTGCTCGGTTTTCCGGCAGGAAAACGAACAGGTCGTCGCGGCATTTCTGGCGCAACAGCCGGATGCGCGGCATTTGCCGGTAGTCTTGCCGGAAAATGAAAACGGGCAGTTATTGCCCGATGAACGACACGACGGATTTTTTTATGCATTGCTGCAAAAAATTTAGCTTGCCCGGCTTGCTGTTGCGCGGCGCCCTGCTGTCCTGGCTGTTCATCGCCACTGCACATGCGGACGGTATCTCCGTCAACAAAGCGGAGGCGCGCCTGGGCGAAGAAGGCTATCAGCTTTCCGCCAGTTACGATATCAATCTGACGTTTGCGGCGCAGCGTGCCCTTGAGCGCGGCATCCCGCTGTATTTTGTCGGCGAATTCCGGCTGACGCGCTCGCGCTGGTATTGGCTGGATGATGAGATTTTTCAGGGTGCGCAGACCATCAAGCTTTCCTACAATGTGCTGACGCGGCAGTACCGCATTTCACGCGGCACGCTGTTCCAGAATTTCGCCAGCTTCGACGATGCGTTGAATATGCTGACCAGACAAAGCTCGGCAACCATTCCGCCCGAACTGATTAAAAAGGATCGCGAATATACGGTGGCGGCGCGCCTCCGCCTGGATATCGAGCAACTGCCCCTGCCGTTGCAGGTGAACGCGCTGACCGGCAAAGACTGGGCCCTCGATTCCGGCTGGTATCGCTGGGTAATCCGGCCGGCGGAAATCACGGTGCGCGGCGAGGGCAAGGCGGAGTGACAGTGCGGTGAAATATCTTAATTTCATCAGCATCCTCGTCGGCGGCACATTGCTGTATCTGTTGTCCAGCAGCAGCGCCAACACCAAGGTGTTCTCCCTCGATTATTATGTGCTGCTCGGCTTGACCGGCCTGTTTGCGTTGGGCCTGGCGGGATTGGTCGGCTATCAGCTGATGCGCTTGCGCAGCAAGCTCCGGAGCAAAGTTTTCGGAGCGCGGCTCACGTTGCGCCTGGTAGTATTTTTCACGCTGATCGCCGTGCTGCCCGGTATGCTGGTCTATGTGGTGTCGGTAAACTTCCTGGGCAAAAGCATCGAGTCGTGGTTCGACGTGCGCGTCGAAAAGGCGCTGGAGGGCGGGTTGAATCTCGGCAGGAGCGGCCTCGACAACAGCCTGCAAGAATTGACCAAGAAGACCCAGTTTATTGCCTTGTTGCTGGCGGAAAAGCAACCGGCGCAGTATCAGCACGCGCTGAATCAGGTGGTGGACGAAAAAATGGCGCAGGAAGCTGCTTTGTTCACCGTCAAGGGAAATGTGGTGGCCTTTGCCTCCAGCGGCAACGCGCTATTGCCGGAGATGCCGGAAAACGATCTGCTGCGCCTGGCCATGGATAAGGGCGAGTACGCGGTGCTCGACACCTTGCCGGAGAAAGGATTGATGCTCCGCGCGCTGATCGGGGTGAACTCCAATACGCAGAGCGGCGCGCAATACGTGCTGCAATTCACCCAGCCGGTGCCGAAACAGGTCGAGGCGGATGCGGAAATGGTGCAGGCGGTGTATCGCGATTATCAGGAATTGACCCTGTCGCGCCTCGGGTTGAAGCGGCTGTATGCGATTACCCTGACCCTGTCGCTGCTGGTGGTGCTGTTGACGGCAGTATCGGCGGCATTTTTCATCAGCGAGCGGCTGGGTTCCTCGCTGGAAGCGCTCGCGGAAGGCACGCGCGCCGTGGCCCAAGGCGATTTTACCGGCCAATACCCGGTGCAAAGCAGCGATGAGCTGGGCGCGCTGACCGGCCTGTTTAACCAGATGACGCGCCAGTTGCATGAGGCGAAGCTGGCCAGCGAACAGCAGCAGCGCGAAGTGGAAAGCGCCAAAGTCCATCTGGAAAGCGTGCTGACCCATCTGTCTTCCGGCGTGCTGGCGCTGGACGATGAGTTGCGCCTGCGCTCGGTGAACACCAGCGCGGCGCAAATACTCGGCGTGCCGTTGCAGGAAATGCGGCGCATGTCGCTGGAGCAGATCGCCGAAAAACACAGCCTGCTGAGACCGTTTTGCCGCACCATCATGGAGGCTTTCGGCGAGGCGACCAACTGCGAATGGCAGCGCCAGATCGAGCGCCTGAGCAAGAATGGCAACCAGATTCTGCTGATGCGCGGCACCCGTTTGCCGCAGGGCGGGGACGCGGGTTATGTGGTCGTGTTCGACGACATCAGCCATCTGTTGAGGACCGAGCGGCAGGCGGCATGGGGCGAGGTGGCGCGCCGCCTCGCCCACGAAATCAAGAACCCGCTCACTCCGATCCAGCTTTCGGCGGAACGCCTGCAGCACAAGCTCGGCGGCAAGCTCGACAAGGACGACGCGCAGCTGTTGCAACGCGCCACTCAGACCATCGTCAGCCAGGTCGGCGCGATGAAGAACATGGTGAGCGATTTTGCTGATTATGCGCGCGGCCCGGCATTGAAGCTGACGCGCGTGGACATGCACAAGCTGATCCGCGAAGTGCTGGGTTTGTATGAGGCGAATGCCGCCCCGCAAATATTGCAACTGGAAGCGCCGCGCAGCGAAGTCAACGGGGACGCGACGCGTTTGCGCCAGGTCATCCACAACCTGCTGCAGAATGCGCAGGATGCGTTGCAGGGCGTCGCGCAACCGCACATAACGCTGAGCACCGCAGTGCGGCATGAGGAGATTCACCTGAGCGTCGAGGACAACGGCGCGGGTTTCCCGGAGAGCGTGCTGTCGCGCGCTTTCGAGCCGTACATGACGACAAAAACCAAAGGTACCGGCCTGGGGCTGGCAATCGTGAAAAAAATAGTGGAAGAGCATGGCGGCCGCATCGCCATTGAAAATAGCGCAAGCGGCGGGGCGCGTGTCAATATTCGCCTGCCGCTGGTGGAGGAGGTGTAATGGCAAGCAAACATATTCTGGTGGTGGACGACGAAATGGGAATCCGCGAATTGCTGTCGGAAATCCTGTTCGACGAGGGTTATCATGTGCACCTGGCGGAAAATGCGGCGCAGGCGCGCGCTTTCCGCAACGAGCGCGAGCCTGACATGGTGTTGCTCGACATCTGGATGCCGGACACCGATGGCGTGACCTTGCTCAAGGAATGGGTCGAGCAGGATTTGCTGACCATGCCGGTCGTGATGATGTCGGGGCACGGCACCATCGAAACGGCGGTCGAGGCGACGCGCATCGGCGCGGTAGATTTCCTGGAAAAACCCATCGCGCTGCAAAAACTGCTCAGCACCATCGCCAAGGCGCTCAGGGAGGGCGCTCCCCGACCGCCCATTCAACAGGCGGAAGCGCAAAGCCAGAAAATCACCCTGGATATCGACGGGCAGGCGCAACATTTTTCCCTGCAACTGGACTTGCCGTTGCGCGAAGCGCGCGAGTATTTCGATGCGATCTACTTCGATTACCATTTGCGCAAGGAAGCCGGCAATGTTGCGCGGGTGGCCGAAAATGTCGGGCTGGAGCGCACCCATCTTTACCGGAAACTCAAGCAACTGGGCATCAAATTCCCGAAAAAGGGCGGCGCGGACGAATCGCAGTAGGATGCGGCATCGGCGCTGCGGTATAATTGCCCACCCCCGAACTACATGAACAACCGACAGAATATTCTGGAGATACGGAAAATGGCCGCGACCCGTAACATCACACCTCCCAAGTTCAACGACATTACCGGTGCGATCCGGATGTTGGCAGTGGATGCCGTGCAGAAGGCGAATTCCGGGCACCCCGGTGCGCCGATGGGCATGGCGGAGATCGCCGACGTGCTGTGGAACCGCCACCTGCGCCACAACCCCGCCAACCCGAAGTGGCCAGACCGCGACCGTTTCATCCTGTCCAACGGCCACGGCTCGATGCTGGTTTACGCCTTGCTGCATCTGTCCGGTTACGACCTGCCGATCGAGGAACTGAAGCGCTTCCGCCAGATGCACTCGAAGACACCCGGTCACCCCGAATACGGCTACACCCCAGGCGTCGAAACCACGGGCGGCCCGCTCGGCCAGGGCATCACCAACGCGGTGGGCATGGCGATGGCGGAAAAGCTGCTGGCCGCGGAATTCAACAAGCCCGGCCACGAGATCGTCAACCACCACACCTATGTGTTCATGGGCGACGGCTGCATGATGGAAGGCATCTCGCACGAAGCCTGCGCGCTGGCCGGCACTTGGGGTCTGGGCAAGCTGGTCGCTTTCTGGGACGACAACAACATCTCCATCGACGGCCATGTGGACGGCTGGTTCACCGACGACACGCCGAAACGTTTCGAAGCGTATGGCTGGCATGTTGTCGAGGTGCAGGGGCATGACCCGGAAGCGATCGATGCAGCAATCAACGCGGGCAAAAAGGTCACCGACAAGCCGACGCTGATCTGCTGCAAGACCATCATCGGCGCAGGCTCGCCGAATAAGGCCGACACTCACGACGTGCACGGCGCGGCGCTGGGCAACGACGAAGTGGCCGCGACGCGCGAGCACATCGGCTGGAACTATCCGCCGTTCGAAATTCCGCCGCATGTCTACGAAGCCTGGGATGCGCGCACCAAGGGCGAGGGTCTGGAAAAGCTGTGGAACAACAAGTTTGTCGAGTACCGCAACGCGTTCCCGAAGGAAGCCGCCGAATTCGTGCGCCGCATCAAGGGTGATCTGCCGTTCAACTGGGCGGCGCATATCGACGCGGCCATCTCCGCCATCGACGCGAAGGCCGAGACTATCGCGACGCGCAAGGCCTCGCAAAACTCTATCAACGCGCTGGCTCCCGCCTTGCCGGAGTTCCTCGGCGGTTCGGCCGACCTGACCGGCTCCAACCTGACCAACTGGACGGGCTGCAAGCATATCCGTGGCAAGGGCACCGGCAACTACATCAGCTACGGCGTACGCGAGTTCGGCATGGCGCACATCATGAACGGCATGGCGCTGCACGGCGGTTTTCTGCCGTTCGGCGGCACCTTCCTGATGTTCTCCGAATACGCGCGCAACGCGCTGCGCATGGCGGCACTGATGAAGCAGCGCGTGATCTACGTGTTCACCCACGATTCCATCGGCCTGGGCGAAGACGGCCCGACGCACCAGCCGGTCGAACAGACCGCCACGCTGCGCTATATCCCGAACATGGAAGTGTGGCGGCCGTGCGACACGGTCGAATCCGCCGTTGCCTGGGCTGCCGCAGTCGAGCGCAGGGACGGACCGACCAGCCTGATTTTCAGCCGCCAGAACTTGGCGTTCCAGAAACGCGACACGGTGCAGATCATCAGCATCCGCAGGGGCGCTTACGTGCTGTCCGAAGCGCCGGGCGGCAATCCGCAGGCGATCATCATCGCCACCGGCTCGGAAGTGTCGCTGGCGCTGGAGGCGCAGAAGGCGCTGGCCGCCGAAGGCGTCAACGTGCGCGTGGTGTCGATGCCGTCCACCAATGTTTTCGACAAGCAGGATCCGGCTTACCGGGACAGCGTACTGCTTCCGGGCGTAAAGCGCGTCGCGGTCGAGGCGGGCGTGACCGGCGGATGGTACAAGTACGTCGGCTTGGACGGCGCGGTGGTGGGGATGGATTGTTTCGGCGAATCCGCGCCGGCACCGGAGCTGTTCAAGCACTTCGGCTTTACCGCCGCCAACGTGGTGGCCACGGTGAAAAAAGTTGTCGGCGCATAGCGCGTGTTTGCCGGGCCGGTAAAAGTTTTTAATTTTTAAATCAGGAGAAAAAAATGGCAATTCGCGTCGGTATCAACGGGTTCGGCCGCATCGGGCGCATGGTGTTCCGCGCCGCAGTCAGAGATTTCGCCGACATCGAAATCGTCGGCATCAACGATCTGCTCGATCCGGATTACTTGGCCTACATGCTCAAATATGATTCCGTGCATGGCCGCTTCAAGGGCGAAGTTTCCGTCGAAGGCAACACCCTGGTGGTCAATGGCAGGAAGATCCGCCTGACCGCAGTCAAGGATCCCGCCGAGCTTAAATGGAACGAAGTGGGCGCCGACATCGTGGTCGAGTCCACCGGCCTGTTTCTCACCAAGGAAACCTGCGAGAAGCACCTCGCCGCAGGCGCGAAGAAAGTCATCATGTCCGCGCCGAGCAAGGACGACACGCCGATGTTCGTATATGGCGTGAACGACAAGACCTATGCCGGCCAGGCCATCGTGTCCAACGCTTCCTGCACCACAAACTGCCTGGCGCCCGTCGCCAAGGTGCTGCACGACAACTGGGGCATCAAGCGCGGCTTGATGACCACGGTGCACGCCGCCACCGCCACGCAGAAGACTGTCGACGGCACGTCCAACAAGGATTGGCGCGGCGGGCGCGGCATCCTCGAAAACATCATCCCGTCCTCGACCGGCGCCGCCAAGGCGGTGGGCAAGGTCATCCCAGAACTGAACAAGAAGCTCACCGGCATGGCGTTCCGTGTGCCGACCTCGGACGTGTCCGTGGTCGACCTCACCGTGGAGCTGAACAAGGAAACCACTTACGCCGACATCTGCGCCGCGATGAAAGCCGCGTCGCAGGGCGCGATGAAGGGCGTGCTCGGCTACACCGACGAGAAAGTGGTGGCCACCGACTTCCGCGGCGAGAGCTGCACCTCGGTGTTCGACGCCGACGCGGGCATGGCGCTGGACGGCACCTTCGTCAAGGTGGTGTCATGGTACGACAACGAGTGGGGCTATTCCTGCAAGGTGCTGGAAATGGTGCGCGTTATGGCCAAATAACCATGTGAAAAGTGAAATGGGAAACGGGATGCCCACCCGGCGCTATGCGCCACCCTCCCTGCCGGGAGGGTTACGTTTCACCTTTCACTTTTCCCGTTTCACGTTTTTATGGAGAAAAAAATGTCCATCATCAAAATGACCGATCTCGACCTCAGGGGCAAACGCGTCCTGGTCCGTTCCGACCTCAACGTGCCTGTCAAGGACGGCAAGGTAACTTCCGACGCGCGCATCAGCGCGTCGATGGCGACCATCGATGCCGCATTGAAAGCCGGCGCGCGCCTGATGGTGACCTCCCACTTGGGGCGCCCTGAAGAAGGCGTTTATTCCGAAGAAAACTCGCTCAAGCCGGTGGCGCATGTCATCGCCGACAAGCTGGGCAAACCGGTGCGCCTGATCCGCGACTGGATCGACGGCGGTTTCGACGTTGCCGAGGGCGAACTGGTATTGCTGGAAAACTGCCGCTTCAACAAGGGCGAGAAGAAAAACGTCGAAGAAACCGCAAAAAAATACGCGGCCCTGTGCGACGTGTTTGTTATGGACGCTTTCGGCACGGCGCACCGCGCCGAGGCCTCGACCCACGGCGTGGCGAAATACGCGCCCGTGGCGGCGGCGGGTATCCTGCTCATGGAGGAGCTGGACGCGCTGTCCAAGGCGCTGCTCAATCCGGCTCGCCCGATGGTGGCCATCGTCGGCGGCAGCAAGGTGTCCACCAAGCTGACCGTACTGGAATCGCTGGCCGAGAAGTGCGAGCAACTGGTGGTCGGCGGCGGCATCGCCAACACCTTCCTCAAGGCGGCAGGCAAGAACGTCGGCAAATCGCTGTGCGAGGACGATCTGGTGCCGACCGCACAGGCGCTGATGGGCAAGATGCAGGAACGCGGCGCATCCATTCCGATTGCTGTGGACGTGGTTGTCGGCAAGAAATTCGACGCCAACGAACCGGCGGTGTTGAAGAGCGCCGACGAAGTTTCCGACGACGACATGATCTTCGACATCGGCCCGCAGTCCGCGCAGCAACTGGCCGACATCATCATGAAGGCCGGCACGGTGGTGTGGAACGGCCCGGTCGGGGTGTTCGAGTTCGACCAGTTCGGCGAAGGCACCAAAAAGATCGCGACGGCCATTGCGGAGACCCGGGCATTCACGCTGGCGGGCGGCGGCGACACCATCGCCGCTATCCAGAAATACGGCATCTACGACAAAGTGTCGTACATCTCCACCGCGGGCGGCGCGTTCCTGGAATTCCTCGAGGGCAAAAAACTTCCCGCCGTGGAAATTTTGGAACAACGCGCCGACCAATAACGTGAAAAGTGAAAGGTGAAAAGTGATGCCCACCCGGCGCTACGCGCCACCCTCCCTGCCGTGAGGGTTACGTTTCACATTTCTCGTTTCACATTTCACGTTCAATAGATAAAGATCAAATGTTGCGCAGAACCAAAATCGTCGCAACGCTGGGCCCCGCTTCCAACGATCCCAAAATCCTTGAGCGGATGATTCACGCAGGGGTCGATCTGGTGCGGATGAATTTCTCGCATGGCACGGTACAGGATCATGTGCAGCGCGCCGAGAAGGTGCGTGTAGCGGCAGCGATTGTGGGGCGCACCGTGGGCATTCTCGCCGACCTGCAGGGCCCGAAGATTCGTGTTGGCAAGTTCGAGAACGGCAAGATCGTCCTAGACAAGGGCGATATTTTCATCCTCGATGCCGCGCTGGACGGATTGGGCAACCGGGAACGCGTCGGGCTGGATTACAAAGAGCTGCCCAACGACGTCAGCAAGGGCTCGGTGCTGCTGCTCAACGACGGCATGTTGGAGTTCGATGTCGTCGAAGTCAAAGGCCAAGAGATAATTTGCCGGGTGATGCGCGGCGGTGTGCTGTCCAACAACAAGGGCATCAACCGCAAGGGCGGCGGCCTGACCGCACCCGCCCTGACCAGCAAGGACAAGGAGGACATCAAGACTGCCGCCCTGCTCAAGGCCGATTATCTGGCGGTATCTTTTCCGCGCAGCGGCGACGACATGCGCCTGGCTCGCGAACTGATGCACGCGGCGGGCGGCAAAAGCATGCTGATGGCCAAGATCGAGCGCGCCGAGGCGATCCCTGCCCTGGCAGATATCATCGACGCGTCGGATGCGATCATGGTGGCGCGCGGCGATTTGAGCGTCGAGGTCGGCGATGCCGCCGTGCCCGGTTTGCAAAAGAAGATGATCAAGATGGCGCGCGCAAAGAACCGCCTGGTGATCACCGCCACGCAGATGATGGAGTCGATGATTACGGCGCCTATTCCAACAAGGGCGGAAGTTTCCGATGTGGCCAACGCCGTGCTGGACGGCACGGACGCGGTGATGCTCTCGGCGGAGACGGCGGTCGGCGATTACCCGGTGGAAACCATCGAAGCGATGGCGCGCATCTGCCTCAAGGCAGAGCGCGAGGTGGAAGAGAACGTGTTCGACCGCCGCGTTATCCAGCAAAAATTCACGCGCATCGACCAGTCGATCGCGATGTCCGCGCTGTTTGCCGCGTCGCATTTCAAGGTCAAGGCCATTATCGCCTTGACCCAGTCCGGCTCGACCCCGCTTTGGATGTCGCGTGTGAATGCCGGTGTGCCGATATTCGCGCTGACCCCGCTGCCGGAAACGCTGAGCAAGGTGACCTTATTCAGCGGTGTGCACCCCATCGCCTTCCATTCCAAGGCAAGGGGGCAGGCGGAAGAATGGCACCAGATCGAGGCGAAGCTCCTGGAGCTGGGCCTGGTCAAGGAGGGCGACATGGTGGTGATGACCATCGGCGAAGCAATGGGCAAATCGGGGCACACCAACACGATGAAGATCATGCGCGTCGGGGATCACCGTAAAGCACTGTAGATCGGGCTTTAGCCCGACATGTCGGGTTGAAACCCGACCTGCAAAGGTTTGCGCATAAGTACCGTCAAGAACGAAACACTACACTAGTCGTTAGTAAAAACAAAACCCGCGTAGCGGATCATGCCAACTAACGACTAATGACTACCAACTGATTTTTAAGAGGAGAAAAAAATGCCACTCGTATCTATGCGTCAACTGCTCGATCATGCGGCGGAGCACGGCTATGGCCTGCCCGCCTTCAACGTCAACAACCTGGAACAGGTCAAGGCCATCATGGAAGCGGCAGACGAGACCAACAGCCCGGTCATCATGCAGGGCTCTGCGGGCGCGCGCAAATATGCCGGCGAAGCCTTCCTGCGCCACCTCATCGAGGCGGCGGTGGAAGCCTACCCGCACATTCCGGTGGTGATGCACCAGGATCACGGCGCTTCCCCGGCAGTCTGCATCCAGGCGATCAAGTCCGGCTTCTCCAGCGTGATGATGGACGGCTCGCTGATGACCGACGGCAAGACGCCATCGAGCTTCGAATACAACGTCAACGTCACCCGCAACGTGGTGGAAATGTCCCATGCGGTCGGCGTTTCGGTCGAGGGCGAACTGGGCTGCCTCGGCTCGCTGGAGTCCGGCAAGGGCGAAAAGGAGGACGGCCACGGCGCGGAAGGCGCGCTGAGCCACGACCAGTTGCTCACCGATCCGAACGAGGCCGCCGAATTCGTCAAGGCCACCCAGGTGGACGCGCTGGCGATCGCGATCGGCACCTCGCACGGCGCCTACAAATTCACCCGCCCACCCACCGGCGCGGTGCTGCGCATTGACCGCATCAAGGAAATCCACGCGCGCATCCCCAACACCCATCTGGTGATGCACGGCTCGTCTTCCGTGCCGCAGGAATGGCTCAAGGTCATCAACGAGTTCGGCGGCGCGATGGGCGAGACCTACGGTGTGCCGGTCGAAGAAATCGTCGAAGGCATCAAGCACGGCGTGCGCAAAGTCAACATCGACACCGACCTGCGCATGGCATCGACCGGCGCGACGCGCCGTTACCTCGCGCAGAACCCCAAGGACTTCGACCCGCGCAAGTTTCTCGCCGCCACCACCAAGGCGATGAAGGAAATCTGCAAGGCGCGCTATGAAGCCTTCGGTACAGCCGGTCAGGCCGCGAAAATCAAACCGGTCTCGCTGGATGCGATGGCCGGTCGTTACGCCAAGGGCGAGCTGAACGCGGTCGTCAGGTAATCGGCACCAGCACCCTTGAGCGCCTCCGTCCGGCCAACCGGGACAGGCTCGGCAATACGCTACGCTATCCATTGCCCGGTCAGAATCGAATCGGTACAGGTGATCGCATTTCTTTCGGTGCCAACAATTTTGTCATGTCAAGCCGACATTGACTTTATGTAATCGTCGGCTACAGTTTGCGTATGTTCTCAATAAGACGTACCGACGAATTTAATGACTGGGTCAACGGTATTCGTGATGGCCTCACGCAACGCCGTTTAGTGAAGCGTTTGCGCAAGGCCGCGCTGGGCAAACTGGGTGATGTCTCACCCGTTGGCGGTGGTGTATTCTAGATGCGAGAACACTTCGGGCCGGGCTGGCGCATGTACTATATTCAACGCGGTTCGGTGCTGATTGTGATGCTGGGCGGCGGTGATAAATCCGCACAGGCTGCCGATATTGCCAAGGCCGAGAAACTCGCGGCAATGATTGAGGAGTAAACCATGACCAAAAAAACCCACATTGCCGATCTGCCAGATTTTGATGCTGCCGAGTATCTCGATAACGAGCAGGCGATTGCGTGAATCCACGTGGCTAACAGCCTAACATGGCGCTCAAACGAGACTGCGCAAAAGCGCAGCCCCTTAGCTCCACGTCATGTGCTTCCCATAGACGTACCTAGCCACAGTTGCCGCTCCCAAAACAGCGACCTGTCCTGGGGCAATATTCAATCGGCACTAACAATTGGTCTTACAACTGATGATCTGCTCAAGCAAAGATAGCCGCCAAACCCGACATTCAATCCGGACTCCACAAAAGCGCGGAGCCGGCTAATTTCATGTTGGGTATCTTTTTTGAATAACACAATGGAATTCGCTTTCACCGCCGCCGACCTGTCCGCAATCTGGCTTACCTTCAAGCTGGCTGCGGTGGTAACCGTCATCCTGCTGCTGGTCGGCACCCCGGTTGCGTGGTGGCTGGCGCGCACCCGTTCCTGGTGGAAGGGGCCGGTCGGCGCGGTGGTTGCGCTGCCCATCGTGCTGCCGCCGACCGTGATCGGCTTCTACCTGCTGGTGGCGATGGGGCCATCCGGCCCGCTCGGCTTTTTCACGCAAGCCATGGGCATCGGACTGTTGCCCTTCACATTTGCCGGGCTGGTAATCGCCTCGGTGTTCTATTCCATGCCCTTCGTGGTGCAGCCGCTGCAAAACGCCTTCGAGGCGATTCCGGAGCGGGCATTGGAAACTGCCGCGACGCTGCGCGCCTCCGCGCTGGATACCTTTTTCAGCGTGGTGCTGCCGCTGGCTAAGCCCGGTTTTCTCACTGCATCGGTGCTTGGTTTTGCGCATACCGTCGGCGAATTCGGCGTGGTGCTGATGATCGGCGGCAACATCCCGGACAAGACGCGCGTGGTGTCGGTGCAGATATACGACCACGTCGAGGCGATGGAATATGCCTCGGCGCACTGGCTGTCGGCGGGGATGGTGGCGTTCGCGTTTGTCGTGTTGCTGGCTCTCTATACACTCAACCCGACGGGGCGGCGCAAATGATTCAGAAAACCAAAAAACTAGCCACAGAGAACACAGAGTACACAGAGAATGTAGCGGGACGTATTGTTTTTCTATTTCTAACAAATAGCGGATTGGAGCCCTGTTTCGACCAGTCGTTTCTTGTGAGCTTCCGCATTGCGGCGAAATGCCTGCTTGCTGCATTTCTCTGTGTTCTCTGTGGCAAAAGGTCTTCCTAGAATGATTCACGCCCGTTTCGATCTTTCCTACCCCGGTTTCGAACTGCATGCGGAGATGCAAGTCTTCGCGCATGGCGTCATCGCGCTGTTCGGCCCGTCCGGTTCGGGCAAGACGACTTTGCTGCGCTGCATCGCCGGGCTGGAACCGGCAGCCGGAGGGATGTTGCAGGTGCAGGACGAGGTGTGGCAGGACGGCGCAACTTTCCTGCCGGTTTACCGGCGCCCGCTGGGTTATGTGTTCCAGGAAGCTAGCCTGTTCCCACACCTGTCGGTGCGGCGCAATCTCGAATACGGCCTGCAACGCATTCCGCACGGACAACGCAAGGTGCAAATTGAGCAGGTGGTGGAGTGGCTCGGGCTGGATAAACTGATCGGGCGCCCCAGCCCTGCCGGCTTGTCCGGCGGCGAACGGCAGCGCGTCGCCATCGCCCGCGCGCTGCTTACCAGCCCGCGCCTGCTGCTGATGGACGAGCCGCTCTCGGCGCTGGACGCCGCAAGCAAGCAGGAGATTTTGCCGTATCTGGAAGTTTTGCACAGCGAGCTGGACATCCCGGTAATCTACGTCAGCCACGCGCTGGATGAAGTGGCGCGGCTGGCCGACCAACTGGTGCTGATGGAACAGGGACGCGTTATCGCAAGCGGCGCGCTCAACGAGGTTCTGGGGCGGCTGGATTTGCCGACCGCGCATCTGGATGATGCGGGCGCGGTGCTCGAGGCCAGCGTGGCCTTCCATGACGAAGAATATCACCTCACCCGGCTGGATTTTACCGGCGGCAGCCTGTGGGTAAGCAAGGTAGAGCATGCCATCGGCAGCAGGGTGCGCGCCCGCGTGCTGGCGCGCGATGTGAGCATCGCGACCGTTGCGCCGCAGGGATCCAGCATCAGCAACATCATCGCGGCGCGCATCGCCGCCATTCGGGAAGAGGGGCCGGATCGGGCGAGCCTGCGTCTCGCTACCCATGACGGGCAGATGCTGCTGTCGCGCATCACGCGTCGCTCGCTCGACCATCTCGGGCTGGTTCCGGGCATGGAAGTATTCGCGCAGGTGAAGAGCGTAGCGCTGATTGCGTAGTACAATTCCCGCCCCGATCCAGCTTTGTGGAGTTAATGCCAAATGAGCCGCCTGTTAATGATAATCGCCATCGCGGCGGTGGTTTACCTGTTGATCAGGTCTTACCGCAAAAAAACACCGCAGCAGGATGTGGCAACGACCGAGGATATGGTGCGTTGCGCGCAATGCGGCGTGCATTTGCCCAAGGGCGAGAGCATCGAGGCAGAAGGGCGTTTTTTCTGCGGTGCGGAGCATCGTGATGCCTATCGCAAGTGAACAACGCGGCGCGCGCTTGCGCCGCATCAGGTCGCGCCGGATGTGATGGCCGTCAAACCTGTTGCTGAGTTTCCCTACGCCAATTTCTGGCGCTCACTGACCTATTTCAATTTATACCGGCTGGCGCTGGCCGGTATTTTCATTTTTCTTGCCGTCGTATTCGGCTCTTCGTTGTCGCTGGGCGCGCGTAACTGGACGATATTTTTCGCGGCCAGCGTGATTTATGCGGTGGTGGTGGCGCTATCGTTTGTGCTGCTGCGGTTGCGCTGGCCGCGCTTTGTCATACAACTGGCGGCGCTGGTCGGCGGCGATATTGCCGCACTCACGGTGATTTCCTACGCCAGTGGCGGGATCCTGAGCAATATCGGCCTGTTGCTGCTGGTTTCGCTGGCGGCGGCGGGGATGGTCAGCCGGGGCAAGATCACCCTGTTTTTTGCGGCATTGGCCAGTATCGCCGCTTTGCTGGAGCATTCATATGAGGTGCTGTACGACCATGGCGTGGCGGCACAATATATTCAGGTCGGTTTGCTGTGCGTCTCCTATTTTGCGGTGGCATGGCTGGCGCATACGATGGCAAGGTATGCTCTGGAAAGCCAGCAGTTGGCGCAGCGCCGCGGCCACGACCTGGCCAGCCTGTCCGAGGCGAACCGCCTGGTGATGCGCGATATGCAGGATGGCGTGCTGGTGGTGGATGAGCAGGGTGCGATCATGCAGATGAACCCGAGCGCCGCGCGCTTGTTGCGGCATGGCGCCGCGCCGGAAGGCCCGCTGGCGGAAAATTTCCCGTTGCTGTTCGGGCAGTATGCGCTGTGGAAAATGTCCGGTACGGCAAGCCGCGACACGCTGCAACTGGATGCCGGGATGCAGGCGAGGTTGCGTTTTGTTGCAGTCGAGCGGGATGCGGCGCACGGCGCGGTAATTTTTCTGGAAGACATGCAGCGCGTCCGTGCGGAAGCGCAGCAGATCAAACTGGCCGCCATGGGCCGGCTGACCGCGAGCATTGCGCACGAGGTGCGCAACCCGCTGTCGGCGATCAGCTATGCGGCGGAATTGATGCAGGAGGAGCGGGACGATGCCAAACAGCGGCAGCGGCTGTTGCAAATCGTGCTGGACAATACGCAACGCATCAACCGTATCGTGCAGGACGTGATGCAGTTGAACCGGCGCGACCGCGCACAACCCGAAATATTTGAACTGGATGCCATGTTGCGCACTTTCGTGGAAGAGTTCGGTCAGGCGGAGCGGCTTGAGCCAGGGGTGATGGTGTTGGCCGGAATGCCTGGTGTCAAAGTTGACTTTGATCGCGGCCACCTGCGCCAGGTGCTGTGGAATTTGTGCCGTAATGCCTTGCGTTATGGCCGCAGGCTGCACGGCAGCCTGATGCTGGTGATAAGTGCGGCGGATGGACGGACTATGCTGGATGTGCAGGATGACGGGCCGGGCATCACCGCCGAACATCGGAGCAGGTTGTTCGAGCCGTTTTTTACCACTGCCGCCGACGGCACCGGCCTAGGCCTGTATATCGCCAAGGAGCTGTGCGAAACAAATGGCGCGCTGCTGGAATATCATGCGCGCGAAGGGGGAGCGGGTGCCCGCTTCCGAATAACTTTCGGGGAGTTGCAGGAAAATGGCGAGAGGGCATGAACATGACGGCTAACCAACGGACGAAAAGCGCCGCCGTGCTGCTGGTGGACGATGAGCCGGATATTCTGGAATTGCTGGAACTGGCTTTGCGCAAAATGGGGCTGGAAGTGGATAAGGCCAACAATGTGCGCGAGGCACTGGCGCATCTTGCGGCGCGCCGTTACGACTTGTGCCTGACAGATATGCGCATGCCCGATGGTAATGGCTTGCAGGTGGTGCAGCACATCATGCAAAACAACCTGGATGTGCCGGTGGCGGTGATCACCGCGCACGGCAACATGGAAAATGCCGTTGCCGCGCTCAAGGCGGGCGCGTTCGACTACCTGGCCAAGCCGGTTTCGCTGGATCAGTTGCGCGCCCTGGTGAAGTCCGCGCTGAAGCTGCCGCAGGCGGGGCCATCCGGCGACAAGACGCTGCTCGGCCATTCCCCCGCGATGCAGAAGGCGCGCGACCTGATCAAGCGCGTGGCGCGCAGCGAGGCCCCGGTGCATATCAGCGGCGAATCGGGCAGCGGCAAGGAATTGGCGGCGCGCCTCATCGTGCAGAGCGGTGCGCGGCACGATCAGCAGTTTGTCGCGGTGAATTGCGGGGCGATTCCGGACAACCTGATGGAGAGTGAGTTTTTCGGCTGTAAAAAGGGCGCGTTTACCGGGGCGGACAAAGACCGGGACGGCTTTTTTCAGGCGGCGCACGGCGGGACACTGTTTCTCGACGAAGTGGCCGACTTGCCGCTGGATATGCAGGTCAAGCTGTTGCGCGCGATCCAGGAGAAGCGCGTGCGCAAAATCGGCGGGGCAGGTGAGGAAGAGCTGGACGTGCGCATCATCAGCGCGACGCACCACGATCTGGCCGAATTCGTGCGGCAGGGCAAATTCCGCCAGGACCTTTATTACCGGCTGAATGTGATCCCGATCCAGATGCCCGCGCTGCGCGAGATGCGCGAGGATATCCCGGAAATCGCGCAACGCATTCTGGGGCGTTTGCGCGGCAGCGCGGAGGTGCATTTTGCCGAAGGCGCCTTGCGCGCGCTTCAAGGCTACAGTTTCCCGGGCAACGTCCGCGAACTGGAAAACGTCATCGAGAGGGCGCTGGCGCTGTGTGCGGGAGGTGTGATCGAAGAGCAGGATCTGCTGCTGGTGCCCGTGGAGCACAGCCAGCCTGACAATGCTTCCCTCAGCAGTAAATACCCCTTGCCGGAATATCTGGATCGCATCGAAAAGCAGGCGTTGCTGGAAGCGCTGGAGCAGACCGGGTTTAATCGCACGGCTGCCGCCAAACTGCTGGGATTGACATTCCGCACCATGCGCTACCGGATGGAACGGCTGGGCATCAAGGGCCCAAACGGTACGGGCGATGCGGATTGATGCGCAAGGGCTGCTGATTGGCGGCGAATACATTTCGTCGCCGAACTGCGATGACCGCCCCGCCGGGCCAATCGAACTATTGGTAATCCACAACATCAGCCTGCCACCGGGCGAATTTGGCGGCGACGATGTGCGGCGGCTGTTCACCAACACACTGGATGCACGCGCGCACCCTTATTATCTAGCCCTTGCGGGGTTGAGAGTGTCGGCGCACTTCCTCGTGCGCCGCGATGGGCGGATCAATCAGTTTGTTCCCTGTACGAAGAGGGCGTGGCATGCAGGAGAGTCCTGCTGGCAGGGCAGGCATTGCTGCAACGATTTTTCACTCGGCATAGAGCTGGAGGGTAGCGACACTGTGCCGTATACAAATGCGCAGTATGATGCGCTTCATCGTTTGACCAAGGCGTTGCGCAGAGCCTATCCGATACGCGGCATTGCCGGACACAGGGACATCGCTCCGCAGCGTAAAACCGACCCGGGCGCATGCTTTGATTGGAGCCGCTATCTCGCGGCGTTGCCCTGATCAGTCAGGGCAACAACTGCCGCGACCGTGTTTTCAAAGCCCGGTCACAGTGGGCAAAAGGATAAATTGGGCGAAATATACAGTTCTTTTCCATGCTTACGATACTTGTGTAAACCACTACAATTAGCTGTGCCAATAGAAAAAATAGCTAGATATAGTGTTTTTCGCAGGCAAAATTTCAGGAGATGCGTGTATGCCGCATGTTGTTGCCGATAGTATTTCAGCACATTCAATCTTTGTCAGCGGCATTTCCGTTTTTGTCTCGTCTTTTTATTCCACCCGTTCGATCAATGTAAAGCGCGCCCGCTGCCGTGTGCGCGGTGAATACTGCTGTCCAAGGGGGTGTGGCGGGGAAGAATTACAGACTTTAGCCCGTGTTTGAATCTGAACGCGGGTTGGGGGTGTGGTAGTCGCAAGTGTTGTTTTCGTTAACTTTCACTAATACAAGGAGGTTGAAATGGTAGCAGCGAAGAAGTCTAAACCAGCAGCAAAGAAGGCTGCGGCAGCGAAGAAGCCGGCAGTCAAGAAGGTAGTGGCGGCGAAGAAGCCAGCAGCCAAAAAGGTTGTGGCGGCGAAGAAGCCGGTAGCCAAAAAAGCGGTAGCGGCGAAGAAGCCCGCAGCTAAAAAGGCAGTAGCCAAAAAACCGGCAGCCAAAAAAGCGGTAGCGGCGAAGAAGCCAGCAGCTAAAAAGGCAGTAGCCAAAAAACCGGCAGCCAAACCAGTAGCAGCCAAGCCGGCCGCTCCCGCTGCAGCCAAAACAGTAGCAGCTCCGGCTCCTTCTGCGCCAGCACCTGTGCGTCCGGCTGCAACATGGCCTTTCCCTACACCGGGAATCGGCAAGCCGAACTGATCGGGGGGCGTTGTGTTGTAGTGGTTGTCGCGTGCGGTGAAGCTGCCGTTGGTGCGGGATAGGTGTTTCTCCTGTGTTGACTTGCTTTGCGGGTGCAGATGGCTGCTACATGGCAGCGGGGAATCTAACAGCCTCTGTTGTTGTGGAAGAAGCGTGTTATGGCCACCCCCTGATGCTTCGGCAGTAGGGGATTTCCCCGGTATCCCGTTTTTTGGCGCACTAATGGGCGCATGCGCCTTTTTGTTGCTCGGCCAACGATGTAGGCGCGTGTTTTTGTTGTTGCAAGCCTGGCGGTTTGCGGCAGGTTCTTTTGCCCCCTGAACTTTTTGTCTGGACGTTAAGCCGCGATTGTTCGCTGTATGCCGCGCCACATGTAGCATATAGGGCGCGTGCAAGCCGAGATGGCCGCACACCTCGGGCAAGACAAGCATGAGCACGTCGCCAATGCCGCACAGGCAACACCCGCAACAGCGCCAGCCGCAAGACGCTCAAGGGAGAATTCGGCGAACTGCCGATAGAAATTCCGCACGGCCTGCAAGGCAGCTTCGAACCGCAACTCACCCACAAGCACCAAACCCGCCGGACGTGATTCGACGACAAGGGCGCAATAAGCGTAGCGCATTGTGCCGGATGGTATCGTTGTTGCATACGGTGCCATGCCCGTTGGTTATTGCGCCCTACCCAAAGCCCAGATTTCCGAAATAGCCAAGTAGACGACCGCTATTCCGGATGATCCCACAAGCCGAGCGTCCGCATCTGTTTGGTAGCCTGTTCCGCCCAGCCGCGGTTGGCGGCAGGGGAGGCCGGGCTGGGATGCAGGATGCGCCCGAAGCGGATACCCGGAACATCCGCCAGCGCGTCGCGCGCACGTGCTTCCGCGAAGCCGCCGATGCCAATCACCCATTCAGCATTGCTGGCGCGCACCACTTCGGCCAGATGGGTGTTGCAGGCCGCAAACAACGGGGCAGCCTCTGCAGGGAGCAGCTTGTCAGGCGTGACGTTGCGCGCGCCGCCGAAGAAGGCCAGCGGGCAGTAGTTGGCGACAAAGTGTTCGGCGAAAAAGTTATCGGCCTCGCCGAAGCGTTGCGCGAACAGCCCCCACAACCGCCTTCCGCTCACTTCGCTGCGCGGGCAGTCCCAGCCTTCGATGGGCCGCGCCGGATTCTCTCGCACAGGTCTGGCGATGGGCGCATCGAGGCGCAGCCAGTCGCGCGCCGCTGCGATTTCACCGAACGGCACGCCGATCTGCGTCATGCCGAACGGGCCGGGGTTCATGCCGACGAACACGATGCGCTTGTTTCCCTCGCCGTAGCGCCGCAGATATTGCTCGTGGCATGCCCAGGCATAGTCGAGCGGGTTGTAGACATGCGTGACCGGCGCGGAAAAGTGCAAGCCGGATACGGCGCGCGACAGTTTTTGTGCGGCGGCTATCAGCTCGGCGGCGCTCATTAAGGTGCCCAGGACGCGACCTTGGGTAGGTTGGCCAGCGACACCTTCAACGCTTCATCTGGATAAGGGAAATCCTCCAGTTCGCCCGCGAAATACTTGTCGTAGGCCGCCATGTCGAAGTGGCCGTGCCCGGAGAGGTTGAAGAACAGCGTCTTTGTCTCGCCGGTCTGCTTGCAGCGCAGCGCCTCGTCGATGCAGGCGGAGATCGCGTGGTTCGATTCCGGCGCGGGGATGATGCCCTCGGCGCGCGCAAAGGCCACACCCGCGTGGAAGGTTTGCAGTTGCGGCACCGCCACCGCCTCGATCAGATTCTCGTGGTAGAGCTGCGACACCAGCGCCGAGTCGCCGTGGTAGCGCAAGCCCCCGGCATGTATGCCTGGCGGCATGAAGTCGTGCCCGAGCGTGTACATCTTGAGCATGGGGGTGAGCTTCGCCGTGTCGCCGAAATCGTAGGCGTATTCGCCGCGCGTCAGCGTCGGGCAAGACGAAGGCTCTACCGCCACCAGCCGCACGTCCTTGCCGCAGGCCTTGTCGGCGAAGAACGGAAAAGCCACGCCGCCGAAATTGGAGCCGCCGCCGCAGGGCGCGAAAATCATGTCCGGGTAGTCGCCCGCGAGCTCGAACTGCTTCTTCGACTCCAGGCCGATGACGGTCTGGTGCAGCAGCACGTGGTTGAGCACCGAGCCGAGCGCGTAGTTGGTGTCGGAGCGGTTCGCGGCATCCTCCACCGCCTCGGAGATCGCCAGCCCGAGCGAGCCGGGATTATTCGGATCGACGGCCAGCGCGGCGCGTCCCGCATTGGTTTCCAGCGACGGGCTGGCGAACACTTCCGCGCCCCAGGTATGCATCATCGAGCGGCGGAACGGCTTCTGCTCGTAGCTCACCTTCACCATGTACACGCGCACCTCCAGCCCGAACATCTGCCCGGCCAGCGCGATCGACGAGCCCCACTGCCCCGCGCCGGTCTCGGTGGCGAGGCGCTTGATGCCCGCCTCCTTGTTGTAATACGCCTGCGGGATGGAGGTGTTGACCTTGTGCGATCCCGCCGGGGAGCCGCCTTCGTACTTGTAATAGATTTTTGCCGGGGTGCCGAGTGCAGCCTCCAGCCGGTGCGCGCGGAACAGCGGCGAAGGACGGTACAAACGGTACGCCTCGCGCACCGCCTCGGGGATCGGAATCCAGCGCTCGGCGGACACTTCCTGCAGGATCAGGCTCATCGGGAAAATCGGCGCGAGCGCCTCCGGCCCGATGGGCTTGCCGTCCGGCCCGAGCACCGGCGCGGGTGGGTTCGGCATGTCCGCCACCACGTTGTACCAGTGGGTCGGAATATCGCTTTCCTGCAGGATGAACTTGGTCTGCGGCATGGTGTTTTCTCCGATGAAATCGCTATGTTGTTACAGGAAGAAATCTAGCACAGGCTGCGGGCGGCAACCAGCTACCCTGAATTCATTAGCGTATCTTGCATTAGTTTGACTGTGTCAATAAATGCCAAATACTGCCGATAACCCGGTCATCTTCTTTCATGAGGGCGATGTCATGGCTATCGACGACGA
>Ga0156175_1013_pt1 | contig 49249 bp, 51 predicted proteins | sample RifCSPlowO2_12_FD_107828 | JGI IMG/M metagenome (GOLD analysis project Ga0156175, IMG submission 107828) | Gallionellales bacterium RIFCSPLOWO2_12_FULL_59_22
GCGGCAGCGGCAGCGCGTCGAAATCGAATGCGGTCGGTTCGCGGAAGCCGACGATGAGAATGCGCTCGCGGTGTTGCGGGACGAAGTGCGCGCCGTCGATGACGCGATAGTGGATGTGGTAGCCCAGCACTTCGGTCAGCGTGCGGCGGATAACATCGAAGGTGCGGCCTTTGTCGTGCGAGACGAGGTTCTTGACGTTCTCCAGCAGGAAGGCGCGCGGGCGTTTTTCTTCGATGATACGCGCCACGTCGAAGAACAGCGTGCCTTGTGTTTCGCAGGCGAAGCCGTGCTTCTTGCCCAGCGCATTTTTCTTGGACACACCGGCAATCGAAAAAGGCTGGCAGGGGAATCCCGCCAGTAACACATCGTGGTCGGGAATGTCTGCGGCCTGCACTTGGGTGATGTCTCCGGCGATGGGATGTCTGTCGCGGAAATTTTCGGCGTAGGTTTTTTGCGCGTAACTGTCCCATTCGCTGGTGTACACACAACGGCCACCGACTTGTTCGAATGCCCTGCGCAGCCCGCCGATGCCCGCGAACAGGTCGATGAAATCGAAAGCGCCTGCGGGGCTTTCTTCCCCGAACGGCAGCAGTTGCTGCAAAGCGTGCGCGAGATAGGCGGGCGGGTTGGTTTGCCGCGCTTCCCAGCGGCTGATAGTGCGGACACCCACGCCCAAATGTTTGGCGATAGCGGCTTGAGTGTGATGTTTGCGGGCTTCAGTGAGATAGGCCAGCGCGGCATCTTGGTCGCTGACTAGGGTTAGGGCGGCATTCATGGCGATTTGTTGACCGAAAAGTCTCAGGGAATTTTTGCGGACAGTATGGCATTTTTTATTCCCAGTCAAGTTGCCTGCGCAGATGTGCGGCTCATGTGCTACGCAGTGGATTTTGCCTTGATAACAAAAAGTACCGGGGTCGATTTCTTTCTCCCCGCCGCGAATTCTCGGCGGAAAAATAACATCGCTAAAAGGCCGTGCTCGAATTGTTTTAGGCTGCGCGCCGCCCAAGCCCCTCGGCCACCAGTGCCCGCACCAGCGTATTCAGGCTGACACCCTCTGCCTTGGCGCGCTCCGACAGTTTGGCGTGAACGGATTTGGGCTGGCGCGTGACGAATTTTCCGGACACTTCCGGCACGGTATCCGGGCGATAGAACGGCGGCGGGATTTCCTTGCCGGAATCTTTGCGCGCGGCTACCCATGCCTTGAACGCATCCCTGCCGTTGGCGACGGCTTCGGCTTCGGTTTCTCCGTCAGACATGCATCCGGGAAGGTCGGCTTTAGTCTCTTACCGGTCAAATGATGTCAAAACATGACAAGAATTTTGCATTTACCTGGCATTTGCAAGGGTTTGAACGGAGGTGAGCCTTGCGGGGTTTGTAGCCCGGATGCAACGATAGCGGAATCCGGGGGGCATCATTCCGTCCCCGGATTTCACTGCGTTTCATCCGGGCTACCCGTTTGGTTCCGGCTCGTCCGGCTTAGGAAGGGCATGATTTTCGGGGGTAGTGCTAAAATGCGCCACCCTGAATTCCGGTAAATGGCATGACGTATTACGCTCCGCTGGTTAGCGCGCTGGTGACGCTGGTGTTGACGTTCGTTTTGATGACGGGCAAAACCGGCCTTATCGTGCGCGACATCCCCAACGAGCGTTCGCTGCATAGCGCGCCGATCCCGCGCGTCGGCGGCATCGCGCTGATGGCGGGCACACTGTCCGGCTGGGCGTTGCTGATGCCGTTTCTGGCGTGGTGGGTATTATTGCCCGCGGCGGGCCTGTTCGCGCTGTCGCTGCTGGACGACATGCGCAGCCTTTCCCCGCAGTACCGGCTGGCCGGGCATTTTTTTGCCGCGCTGGTTGCGCTGTTGGGCGCGGGTGTACCGCTGCCGTGGTTCGTACCGTTGTTGCTGTATATCGTGTGGATGACCAATTTGTACAATTTCATGGACGGCTCGGACGGGCTGGCGGGCGGCATGGCATGGTTCGGCTTCGGCGGTTACGGAATCGGCGCATGGCTGGGCGGCGACATGATGTTTGCGTTGTTGAATTTTTCGGTCGCGGCGGCGGCGCTGGGCTTCCTGGTCTTCAATTTTCATCCGGCCAAAGTGTTCATGGGTGATGCCGGTTCGATCCCGCTGGGTTTCCTCGCCGCCATGTTCGGCGTGTCGGGCTGGCAGGCCGGGTACTGGCCGTTCTGGTTTCCGCTGCTGGTGTTTTCGCCGTTCGCGGCGGACGCGACCGTGACGCTGTTCAAGCGCATGCGGCGCGGCGAAAAACTTTCCCAGGCGCACCGCAGCCATTATTACCAGCATCTGGTGCAGATGGGCTGGGGGCACCGCAACACCGCGTTTGCCGAATATGCGCTGATGCTACTGGCGGGCCTGTCGGCCCTGTGGGGGATCGGCCTGGCGCATACGGGCCAGGTTTACCTGCTGCTCGGCTGGGCTGCGCTTTATCTTGTGCTGATGGCGTCAGTTGACAAACGCTGGCGGGAATATCGATCCGCGGAAAAAAGGGGCGCCGATGCTTAAGCACAACATGCGCGCCACGCTGGCGGTATTGCACGATGCGGTCGCGGCGGCTCTGGCGTGGAGCCTCGCCTATCTGCTGCGCTTCAACTTCGACCTCCCCGACGAATTCGCCGCCGAGTTGCGCCACACCCTGCTCTGGGTGGTGCCGCTGCAAATGCTGATCTTCTGGCGCTTCGGCCTATACCGCGGCATCTGGCGCTACGCCAGCACCGCCGATTTGCGCCGCATCGTGCTGGCGGTGCTGCTTTCGGCAGCCGCAATTCCGCTGCTGTTCTGGATGCTGCGCCTCGGGCTGGTGATCCCGCGCTCGGTGCTGGTCATCAATCCGCTGCTGCTGATTTTGCTGATGGGCGGCAGCCGCTTCGTCTATCGCCTGTGGAAGGAACGCGGCCTGTACGGCGGCATCAAATTGAGCGGCGAACCGGTGCTGGTGCTCGGCGCGGGCGATGCGGCGGCGAGCCTGTCCAGGGAGCTGTCCCGGAGCAACGACTGGCGGCTGGTCGGATTCCTCGACGACAATACCGGACGCCACGGTCGCACGCTGAACGGAATCCGTGTGCTGGGCGGGCTGGACAGCCTGCCGGAATGGGCCGAGCGGCTCGGCGTAGCGCAGGCCATCATCGCCATGCCTTCCAGCTCGCACCAGCAGCGCAAGCGCGCGATCCAGTTGTGCAACGCCGCCAAGGTCAAGGCGCTCACGGTGCCGTCGTTCGACGACCTGATGAGCGGCAAAGTGGCGGTGTCGCAACTGCGCGCCATCGAACTCGACGACCTGCTCGGGCGCGACCCTGTGCAACTGGACGATGCCGGGCTGCATGGCCTGCTGACGGGAAAAACGGTCATGGTGACCGGCGCGGGCGGCTCGATCGGCTCCGAACTGTGCCGCCAGATCGCGCGCTTCGACCCCGCCAAACTGGTGCTGTTCGATCAGGGCGAATTCGCGCTGTACACCATCGAGCAGGAATTGGAGCAGAGTTTTCCCGCCCTGGATTTTGCCTGCCTGGTGGGTGACGTGCGCGATGCGGCGCGGGTAGATGAGGCCATGCGCGAGCATAAACCGGGCGTGCTGTTCCATGCCGCCGCCTACAAGCATGTGCCGCTGATGGAACAACACAATGCCTGGCAGGCGGTGCGCAACAACGTGCTGGGCACCTGGACGGTGGCGCGCGCGGCGCAGCAGCACGGGGTCGGCAAGTTCGTGATGATCTCCACCGACAAGGCGGTCAACCCGACCAACGTGATGGGCGCATCCAAGCGGCTCGCGGAAATGGTGTGCCAGGCATTGCAACCTTCCGGCCACACGCGCTTCGTGATGGTGCGCTTCGGCAACGTGTTGGGCAGTACCGGCAGCGTGATCCCGAAATTTCGCGAACAGATCGCGCGCGGCGGGCCGCTCACCGTCACCCATCCCGAAATCACGCGCTATTTCATGTCCATTCCAGAGGCGGCGCAACTGGTGTTGCAGGCCGGGCTGATGGGCAAGGGCGGCGAAATCTTCGTTCTCGACATGGGCGAGCCGGTGAAGATCGCCGAACTGGCAAAAGACCTGATCCGCCTGTCCGGCTTTACCGAAGAGGAAATCAAAATCGAATTCACCGGCCTGCGCCCCGGCGAAAAACTCTACGAGGAATTGCTGGCGGACAGCGAACACACCCTGCCCACCCCGCATCCCAAGCTGCGCATCGCGCAGGCGCGCCAGGCCGACGCGGCCTGGCTGGAAATGCTGCTGGGGTGGGCTTCTTCCCCAACCATGCCCGACGAGCAGGTGCGCGCCGCGTTGCGGGAATGGGTGCCGGAATACCAGCCAAGCGTACCGGGCAAATCGTTGTGAAGTTGAGCGCCGCCCCCGCCCTGCAACGTTTCACCCTCAAGCCGCTGCGCGTGGGCACGCTGCTGCTGGGCTTCAGCGTGCCGATTTCCGTGGCGCTGGATAACCTGCTGCTGGCGCTCGTGTTGCTGGGCGCGGCGTTCAACGCGCGCGCGATCTGGCGCATTGCCGCGCAGCATCCGGTGGCGCGCGCCGCCTGGCTGCTTTTTCTGTGGCTGTCCCTTGCGATGTTTTACGGTGCGACGCCGTTGCGCGAAGCGGCCGGAGCGCTCGGAAAATATATCGACCTGGCCTTCATTCCGCTGTTCATGCTGGTGCTGCCGGACGAGGCCGCGCGGCGCAAGGCGCAGTATGCCTTTCTCGCCGCGATGGGGTTGACCCTGCTGCTGTCCTTCCTGGTGGGCCTGAATCTGTTGCCGGTGCAGCATTGGATGGACAAGCTCGCCTCATCGCACGATGCGGCCATTTTCCATAGCCGCATCACGCAGAACAACATGATGGCCTTTGCGGTGTTTCTCGCGCTGCTGAATTTGCGCGCAGCCGTCTCGCGGGGCGCGCGAGCGGCCTGGTTTCTGTTCGCGTTGCTGGGGACGATCAACGTGCTGTTCATGGTGCAGGGGCGGACCGGCTACGTGATCCTGCTGGTTTTGCTGGGCTGGTTTGCCTGGACGGGCCTAGCGCGCCATATGCGCAAGCTCGGCAAAACATGGGGCTGGCGGCAGGGCGCGGGCCTGGTGCTGGTATTGGCAGGCCTGGCGGCGGTGGCCTATCAGGTTTCGCCGCGCCTGAATGACCGGGTAGGCCTGGTGGCCTCGGAATTCCGCGAGTGGCAGCCGAATCGCGGCAAGGAAACCTCGACCGGGCAACGGCTGGATTTTTATTACAACACGCTGCAAATCGTGCGGCAACAACCCGTGTTCGGCGTGGGCACCGGCGGATTCCCCGCCGCCTTTGCGCGGCAGACGCAAGGCACGGATGTGAAGCAGACGCGCAACCCGCACAACGAATATCTGATGATCGCGGCGCAAAGCGGCGCGATCGGCCTGGCTTTGCTGTTGTTTCTTTTCTACACGCAATGGCGTTGTGCACCGTTGCTGCGCACGCCGTTCGAGCAGGATGCCGCGCGCGGTCTGGTGCTGGCTTATATGGCGAACAGCCTGTTCAACTCGCCGCTGCTGGATCATGCCGACGGCCTGTTTTTCGCGTTCATGACGGCGGTGCTGTTCGCCAATCTCAAGCCAGCTCCTGTTTCTGCCGAAGGGGTGCCCGGACGTGGCTGACAGAACCGCCGGTGAAACCGCCAAACTCTCCGTCATCCTCATCGCCAAAAACGAGGCGGCGAACCTCCGCGCCTGCCTCGAAGCGGTGGCCTGGGCGGATGAAATCGTCGTGGTGGACTCCGGCAGCACGGACGGCACGTTGGACATTGCGCGCGAATTTACCGGCAAGGTGTACGTCCATGCCGAATGGCCGGGTTTCGGCAAACAGAAGAACCGCGCGCTGGATTACGCGAGCGGCGACTGGGTGCTGTCGCTGGACGCCGACGAGCGGGTGACGCCGGAGTTGCGCGCCGAGATAGAGGCGGTGCTGGCCAGTCCGCAGGCATCCGGCTACGAAATTCCGCGCCTGTCGAGTTTTTGCGGGCGCTTCATGCGCCATTCCGGCTGGTATCCGGATTACGTGTTGCGCCTGTTCCGGCGCGGCAGCGGGCGTTTCGACGACGCGCCGGTACATGAAGCGGTGCGGCTGGAAGGGAAGGCCGCGCGGCTGAAAACGCCGCTGCTGCATTACAGCTACCGCGATTTCGACGATGTGCTGGACAAGCTGAACCGCTACTCCAGCGCCGCTGCCGCCGTGCAGGAACAGCGCGGCAAACGCGGCGGGCTGGCAACCGCCGTCGGGCACGGCCTGTGGAGTTTCATCCGCACCTATTTCCTGCGCGCCGGATTCCTCGATGGCCGCGAAGGTTTCATGCTGGCTGTGCTCAATGCCGAGCACAGCTATTACCGCTACCTCAAGCTGATGCTGCTGCACGACCGGAGCGGCGCAAAGCGATGAAGCTGATCCAGGTGGTGCGCCGCTACGGGCCGGTCGGCGGCATGGAGCGTTATGTGTGGGAACTGACGCGCGAACTGCGCGACCTCGGCCACGAAGTGCTGGTGCTGTGCGAAGTGTGCCTGGCCGACAGGCCGCACGGCATCGTCGTACACGAACTGGGCGCGGTCGCCCCGCGCCCGCGCTGGCTGGCGCTGCTGCGCTTCGGCAGGCGCGTGGCGCGCTGGCTGGAACAAAACCCGCACCCGGATTGGCTGATCCACAGCCACGAGCGCCTGAGCAGCCATCACATCACCACCTTCCACGGCCCGCCGTTTGCCACCGTGCGCGACAGGCCCTGGTGGCGCAAAGTTTCGCTGCGCGTGGCGATGCAGTTTTATCTGGAGCGGCGCGAGCTGACCGTGGCGCGGCGCACCGTGCCCAACTCGCCGCTCATCGCCGAGAGCCTGGCGCATTATTATCCTGAACTGGCGCACAAGCTCACCGCGCCGGTCGTACCGGGAGTTGCCGCCATGCCGTTGCGCGAGGCGCGCAGCGTCCCCGCCGACGGCGGCGTCATCGGCTTCGTCGGCAAGGAATGGCAGCGCAAGGGTTTGCCGTTCGCGGTCGAAATTGCCGCGCGCCTGCGCCGCACCCGCCCCAAGCTGCAATTATGGGTGGCGGGCCCGGAAGAAAACGAGGTGCGGCATCTGTTTGCGGGCTGGCAGGGGGGCTATCGTCTGCTCGGCTGGAGCAGGCAGGCGCCTTTCGCCGAATTCGACGTGCTGCTGCACCCCGCCAGAGCCGAGCCTTACGGCATGGTCATCAGCGAGGCGATGGCGGCGCGCGTGCCGGTGGTGATCTCCGATGTGTGCGGCGCGGCGGCGCAGGTAGCGGCGGATGCGGGGACGGTGCTGCCGCTCGATGCCGCACCCGCAATCTGGGCCGATGCAGTCGAGCAGCAATTGCGCCGCAGCATGCCGCCGCCCGGCTTCGCGCGGGGATGGCGCGAGGTCGCGCAGGATTACGAAAAAATTTATCTTCACCACCTTGCGGAAAAGCAAACATGAACCTGCGCTTCATCCATCGCAACCTCAAGGCGCGGTTCCGCGACCAGCGCCAGGAAATCAAGGCGCTGCTGGCACATATCCGCCCCGGCGACACCGTGGTGGATTGCGGCGCGAACAAGGGCAGCTATGTCTGGACGCTGGGCCGCGCGGCGGGAAAAACCGGGCAAATCGTCGCCTTCGAGCCGCAACGCGAGCTGGCGGCTTACCTGCGCGACATGGTGCAAAGCTGCGGCCTGCATAACGTGCGCATCGAAGAAAAAGGCATTTCCGATCACGCCGGAACCATGCAGCTGATGATCCCCGGCGGCGGCACTTCGCCCGGCGCGTCGCTGGAGCAGAGCATCCTGCAGCGCGAAGATTGCGCCGCCTATCCCGTCGAAGTAGTATCGCTGGACGGCTATTTTGCCGCACGCACGCGCAAAATTACGGCCATCAAGATCGATGTCGAAGGCCACGAATTTGCCGTCCTGAAAGGCGCGCAACACATCCTGGAACAGGATGCGCCGCTGCTGGTGTTCGAATGCGAGCAGCGCCATCTTGCCGGGGCGACGGTGCCGGAAATTCTGGCGTGGCTGCAAGCGCGCGGCTATGACGGCTGGTTCATCCGGCGCGGCGCATTGCGCCCCGTTGCGGAATTCCGCAGCGAACTGCACCAGCGCCAGTCGGGCGAGCGGTTCTGGGATGCGCCGGACTATTGCAACAACTTCATCATGCAGAAACCCTGACCAACTTATCGGTGATACGCGATGGCGATTTATGCGGTGGGCGATGTGCAGGGCTGTTACGCCGAGCTACAGAAGCTGCTGGAGCAGGTTCGCTTCGACCCGGCGCATGACAGGCTGTGGCTGGTCGGCGATCTGGTGAACCGCGGGCCGGAATCGCTAGCGGTGCTGCGCTTCGTCAAGTCGCTGGGCGACCGGGCGATCACCGTGCTCGGCAACCACGACCTGCACCTGCTCGCCGTCGCGCAAGGTATCGCAGAACCGCATCGCACCGACACGCTGGATGAAGTGCTCGGCGCCCCGGATCGCGACGAACTGCTGTTTTGGCTGCGCCACCAGCGCCTGATGCATGTCGAAAACGGCTACGTGCTGGTACACGCCGGTTTGCAGCCGCAATGGAGCGTGGCGCAGGCGGCCAGCCTGGCGCATGAAGTCGAAGCGGCGTTGCGCGGCAACTGCTACGCCACCTTTCTCGAACGCATGTACGGCAACACCCCGCGCAGCTGGAGCGACAGCCTCACCGGCTACAAGCGCCTGCGCGTCATCGTCAACACCTTCACCCGCATGCGCATCTGCACGGCAGAGGGCAAGATGGAATTCAAGTTCAAGGGCGAAGTGCGGAACATCCCGCAAGACTACCTGCCGTGGTACGACGTGCCGGGGCGCATGAACACCGACATGACAGTGATCTTCGGCCACTGGTCGGCGCTCGGCCTGCTGAACAGAAAGGATGTCATCGCGCTCGACACCGGCTGCCTGTGGGGTGGCCCGATGAGCGCCATGCGGCTCGACGACCACCACCTGTTCCAGGCCGCCTGCAACAACCCGGTGGCGAAGCACTGGTAACAAGCCCGATTGACCGGACAACTCAGTATGTATAGATTCGTGCTTATGTATTTTGCTTGAGGAGTAAAGCCATGCCCAAAACAGCCCTTGACATCAAACGCCGTCGATGCGATCAGAAGGTGCGCACAATTACACGAGGTGAGCGCATCATCACTTCTTCGGTGAAAAATGTGCCGCTGACACTGGAGCAGCGTCTGGCCGCCTACGATCCCCAACGCCACGGCGGTGAGCAGATGACCACGACGCAAACGCTGGGAGCCGAGCGGTAGTGATTCCTGTTACTGTTTTCACAGCAAAAAGAAAAGCTGCGCCGGAATATGGAAAGCTGCGCTGAACCGTTTTACCATTCAGTTCGGCGACAGGATGCCGCAGCATTAACGAATTCCGTTTACACAAAATTCAGGACACCCTCATGCTTCGACAAGCTCAGCACGAACGGAATAGCGATAACTCAACCAACCTTCGCCAGCAACCTCTGCATCATCTCCTTCGCCCGCTGCGCATAACCGCCGCCAAACAGATTCGCATGGTTGAGGATGTGGTACAGGTTGTATAAATCCCTGCGCTCCGCGTAGCCCGCATCGAGCGGATACGCGGCGCGATAGGCGGCGTAGAAATCCGCAGAATAACCGCCGAACAGTTCGGTCATCGCTAAGTCGCATTCGCGGTCGCCGTAATAGGGCGCGGGGTCGAAGACCACCGGCGCTCCGTGCGCAACAAAAGCGTGGTTGCCGCCCCACAGGTCGCCATGCAGCAATGATGGTTGCGGGGTATAACCAGCAAAAAACGCGGGCAGCGCGTCGAGCAGATTTTCGCCTAGCGTTTGCAACTGGCCGCCGTAGCCGTTCTGCGCCGCGAGGCGTAATTGAAAACCCAGTCGCTGCTCGCGCCAGAAATCTGGCCAGTTCTCACTCCAGCCATTCGGCTGCGGCGTCGTGCCGATGAAGTTGCCTTGCGCGAAGCCGAAACGGGGAGCCGTGCAGCGGTGCAACGCGGCGAGCTGCTCGCCGAGCAACCTGGCGTTGCCGCGCGAATTCAGCTCCAGGTATTCCAGCACGAGGAAACCGTGCGAGTCTGCGGTGCCGTGCGCGATGTGCTGCGGCACGCGGGTCGTCTGCGTTGCGGCAATCGCGTTCAGACCCGCCGCTTCGGCAATGAACATCGGGTAATGCTGGATGTGGTTGAGTTTGAGGAAATAGCGCGAACCATCTGCTCCCTCCAGAAGATAAGTTTCGTTGATGCAGCCACCGCCGACGGGTGTTGTGGCGCGAGGCGTGAAGGAGCGATGCGTCGCATCGCCGATGGCAGCGAAGAGGTGGGCGAGGAATCCGGCTTCCATAAAATGTATTGGGAAAGCATCGTCATTCCCGCGCAGGCGGGAATCCAGTCAGTCAGAAATTCTGCGTAGCAGACAAAACCGAACCCTGCTGCCCCGCTGCGCGGGGTTTGTTAAATTGTCTGGATTCCCGCCTGCGCGGGAATGACGGAAACCGCTACAGCTTGATCGAATAGCCGAAGTGCTGCCGGAACAGCGCGCTGATCTCGTCGCGCGCCGGCGCGTGGTTCTGCCCGCCGCGGCTGGCGATCTTGAGCGTGCCGAGCAGCGAGGCCAGGCGTCCGGTGGTTTCCCAGTCCCAGCCCTGCTGGATGCCATACAGCAATCCGGCGCGGTAGGCATCGCCGCAGCCGGTCGGGTCGAGCAGTTCGGTCGCCCTGGCGCAGGGGATGGCGATTTCCTTGCCGCCGGCGTAGATGATCGAGCCTTCGCCGCCGCGCGTGACGATGAAAGCGCGCGTCATCCCGGCGAGCTCGTCAATTTTTCTGCCGGTTTTGTCCTGCAACAGTTGCGCCTCGTAGTCGTTCACTGTCACGTAGTCGGCCTGCTCGACAAAATGCAGCAAATCGTCGCCGCCGAACATCGGCATGCCTTGCCCCGGATCGAACACCCAGGGGATGCCCGCCTCGTGGAATTGGCGCGCGTGCTGCAACATGCCTTCGCGCCCGTCCGGCGAGACGATGCCGAGCGTGACGTCCTTTGCGTCGCCGACACGGTTGCGCTCGGAGAAACTCATCGCGCCGGGATGGAAGGCGGTGATCTGGTTGTCGTCGAGGTCGGTGGTGATGAAAGCCTGGCCGGTGAAGCTGCCTTCCACGTGGCGGATATGCTGCTGCGACAGGCCGAGTTTTTCCAGGCGCGCCGCGTAGGGTGCGAAATCGTCGCCTACCGTCGCCATGATCTGCGGCTTGCCGCCGAGCAGTTGCAGGTTGTAGGCGATGTTGCCCGCGCAGCCGCCGAACTCGCGGCGCATCTCCGGCACGAGGAAGGCCACGTTCAGGATATGAATCTGCTCGGGCAGGATGTGTTTCTTGAACTGGTCGGGGAACACCATGATGGTGTCGTAGGCCATCGAACCGCAAATCAGCGTGTGCATCGCAAAATCCTGGTTTTATCGGAAGGCGCGAATTGTATCATCCGGGTGGAGGTTGTTTGCTGCGGCGAACGACGCGATGGGGCATAATCCCAGAAACCTCAGTTGACCGCTGATTGAAACGCATAATGCGATGACTAAAAGAGTTTTTCTGTTGATTCACCCTTTCACCGGTTAAGGACGCGCTGATTTATTCGTCATCCCCGCGAAGGCGGGGATCCAGTGCCTTTACTTAACTGGGTTCCCGCCTTCGCGGGAACGACGAAACCGAATAAATCAGCGCGTCCCTAGGATAATCCAGCGACGAAAAACAGGGGGAACATTGTGACATTGTCAATATTCCGCACCAAGCCGATCAGCACCGATGACACCGTCTGCGATACCGGGCTGAAGAGATGCCTGTCGGCGTTCGACCTCACGCTGCTCGGCGTCGGCGCGATCATCGGCACTGGCATTTTCGTGCTGACCGGCATCGCCGCCGCCAATCAGGCCGGCCCGGCGGTGGTGCTGTCGTTCGTCATCTCCGGCTTCGCCTGCGCTTTCGCCGCGCTGGCTTATGCGGAACTGGCCGCCGCCGTGGGCGGCTGCGGCAGCGCCTACGGCTACAGCTACGTCGCATTCGGCGAGATCGTTGCGTGGATGATCGGCTGGATATTGCTGCTGGAATACAGCGTCGCCATCGCGGCGGTCGCCACGGGTTGGGCGGGTTATTTCAACAACGCGCTTGCCGCGATGGGCGTGGGCCTGCCGGACATGCTCACCAAATCTCCGGAACTTGGCGGCATCGTCAATCTGCCCGCCGCCGCGATCATCCTGATCCTGATGGGCATGCTGATTATCGGCGTCCGGCAGAGCGCGCAGTTCAACACCGCGATGGTGTTCGTCAAGGTATCGGCCATCGCCATCTTTGTCGGCATCGCCGCTTTCAACGTCGATCCGGCCAACTGGCAGCCTTTCATGCCTTACGGCTGGTTCAACACCCTGCCGGACGGCAAGACCACCGGCGTGCTGGCTGGCGCGTCGCTGGTGTTCTTCGCCTATGTCGGTTTCGACGCCGTTTCTACGGCGGCGGAAGAAGCCAAGGATCCGCAGCGCGACCTGCCGATCGGCATCATCGCCTCGCTGGTTTTCTGCACCGTGATCTACATCGTCGTGTCCGGCCTGTTGACCGGCATCGTGCCCTACACCGAGCTCGGCGTATCCTCTCCGGTCGCCCACGCGCTGCAATTGCTTGGTTTCAACTGGGCGTCGGCGTTGGTCGCCACCGGCGTCATCGCCGGGCTGACCACGGTGATGCTGGTGCTGTACTACGCGCTGACGCGCATCATCCTGTCGATGTCGCGCGACGGACTGCTGTCACCATTCCTGTCCAAGATCGACACCGAAAGAAAGACGCCAGTGCGCGTCATCGTCATCACCGGCATCATCATGTCCCTGGCGGCCGGTATGTTCCCGCTCGGCGCATTGGCGGAACTGGTCAACATCGGCACGCTGGCCGCCTTCGTGCTGGTCTGCCTCGGCGTGATCGTGTTGCGCATCCGTCATCCGGATCTGCCGCGCCCGTTCAAAAATCCGTTCGGCCACCTGTTCCCGATACTCGGCATGATCTCCTGCGCGGGGTTGATGGCCTTCCTGCCGGCGCAAACCTGGCTGCGTTTCATCGCCTGGCTGGTTCTCGGCGTGATCGTCTATTTCACCTATTCGGTACGCCACAGCAAACTGGCGCAATAAATAAGGGGCGCATCATGTCCGGACCGCAAAACATCGTTGTTGCCACCGACTTTTCCGCGAGCGCCCAGCGCGCCGTGGAGCAGGCCGCGCGGCTGGCGAAACAGTGGCACGCCGCATTGACCATCGTCCACGTGTTCAACGACAGCGCCTGGGCAAGCATCAAGGCGATCTATGACCTGGGCCGCTGGGAAGCCTCCGATCCGGTAGCCTCCGCGAAGCACAAACTCGCCGCGATCTGCGCCGAACAGGCGCGCGACTTCGGCGTGAGCGCCGATGCCGAGGTGCTGACAGGGCGCGCCTCGCAGAAAATACACGGGTTCGTCGCGTCGCGCCAAGCCGGGCTACTGGTGGTCGGCGAGCACGGCGAGAACTGGCTGCGCGACGCCGTGCTCGGCGGCACCGCACTCAAGGTGCTGGAAGCCACGCATATCCCCGTGTTGCTGGTGCGCCAGCCCGCCGCCGGCGCTTACCGGCGCATCGTCATCGCCACGGACTTCTCCGCGACCGCGACCCGCGCCGCCCGCCTCGCGCTGGAACTGTTCCCTGAGGCGCGCCACCATTTGGTCAACGCCTACATCGTGCCGTTCGAGGCGCGCATGCGCATGGGCGGCGCGCATGAGGAAGACATCCAGCATTACCGCGAACAGGAATATGTCAAGGCGGCGCGCAATCTGGAGGCGTTCGCGGTGGATTGCGACTACCGCGCCGCCGCAGAATTTTCCCGGCTCGCGCTGTACGGCTACCCGGCCTCGGTGCTGTTCGAGCAGGCGCAGGGCATGGAGGCCGACCTGATCGCCATCGGCAAACACGGCGGCGGGCCGTTCGAGGAAAAGCTGCTCGGCAGCGTCACGCAGAACGTCCTTTACCATGCCGGTTGCGACGTGCTGTTGAGCCCCTGATCGAAACCAGGATGGAACATCTCGCACAAATCATCTTGCTGCTGGGAGTGGCGGTAGCCGTTGTCCTTGTATTCCAGCGCCTGCACGTACCGACCAGCCTGGGATATTTGCTGGTCGGCGTGATCCTCGGCCCGTACACCGCCGGGCCGACGGTCTCCGTGCCGGAATTCAAGGCGCTCGCCGAGTTCGGCGTGGTGTTCCTGCTGTTCACGATAGGCCTCAACTTTTCCCTGCCGCAGTTGCATGCACTGCGGCACCAGGTGCTGGGGCTTGGAACCGGGCAGGTTGTGTTCACTACAGCGTCAGTGGGCATCGCCTTGTGGCTCGCCGGGCTTCCTGCCGCCGCCGCATTCGTGATCGGAGCCGTGTTCGCCCAGTCATCCACTACCATCATCGGCAGCCAGCTGGCCGAGCAGGGCGAGGAGAACAGTCACCACGGCCGCTTCGGACTCGCGATGTCGGTGTTCCAGGACGTGACCGCCGTGCCCTTTCTGGTGATTATCCCGGTGCTGGGCATGTCGGTCGGCGCGGCGGCGCTCGCGGGCGCGCTGGGATGGGCGTTGGTGAAAGCGGTGTTTGCGTTTGCGCTGGTGTTCTTTGCGGGCCGCTGGCTACTGCGCCCGCTGTTCCATCTGGTCGCGGAACGGCGATCCGCCGAACTGTTCACGCTGGCCGTGCTGCTGGTCGCGTTGCTGGCGGCGTGGACCACCAGCAGCTTTGGATTATCCCTGGCGTTCGGGGCATTCCTCGCCGGAATGATGCTGGGCGAGACCGAATTCCGCCATCAGGTGGAATCGAGCATGCGCCCGTTCCGCGATGTTCTGCTCGGCATCTTTTTCATCGGTATCGGCATGCGTTTCGATCCGGCGGCGATACCGCCGATATGGCACTGGGCGCTGCTGGGCGCGCTGCTCATCGTGGTGAGCAAGACACTGATCGTCACCGCGATGATGCGCAATAGCGGAATCGACGCGCTGGTGGCGTGGCGCACCGGATTGTTGCTGGCCGTGGGCGGCGAATTCGGGCTCGCCCTGGTCGCCATTGCGCTCGACACCGGCGTGATCGATGCGGAACTAGGGCAGATCGCGATGACATCGGTTCTGCTTTCGATGATTGCAGGGGCTATTCTGATTCGCTTCAACCATGCCATAGCGACGTGGCTGGCGGGAGCGCCGCGCAGCGCAGGCCAGAGTATCCCTGACGAGTTGTCCGGTGCGCCGGATTCGCAGGTTGTCATCGGCAGTTATGGGCGTGTCGGGCACACTATTGCCGTGCTGCTGAAGTCGAGCAAAATACCATTTGTGGTGTTTGAGACCGATGCCAGGCGGGTGGCGCAAGGGCGGGCCAATGGACACTCCGTGCACTATGGCGACATCTCCGACCCGGAACTGCTGGCTGCCATCCATGTGGAGCGCGCTTCCCTGGTGGTGATTACCATCGACCAGGCAGATAAGGCGTTACGGGTCGTATCTCACCTGCGCAAAGCATGCCCACAGGTTCCCGTCATTGCGCGGGCAAGGGATCTGGAATCAAGCTCGCAATTGCTTGATGCGGGGGCGACCTATGCGTATCCGGAAGCCATCGAAGCGAGCCTGCGTCTCGGCGTGACAGCGATGCAGATCCTGCGCATTCCTTACGATGATATCAACCTGCTGGTTCAGGGCGTGCGGGATTGGGATTACAAACCCGTGCTCGAAAAGGAAACTGATACCCATTCATGAACGCCGCAGATTCAGCAGCGCTCGAGCTGGCTGCGCAGATCGCCCCCGATGGGCTGCAAGGTACGAAACACGCGTAAAATGCGCGAAATCAAGGACAAGGCATTATGAATATCCCCGACATAAGTTATTTCCGCGAGTGGCTGCCCGCCGCCAGTACGCTGCTGCGCGTCGCCATCATCCTGCTGCTGGCCTGGGTGGTGCTGCGCCTCAGCCGCAAGCTGATACGCACCTTCAGCGCCTACATGAACGCGCGCGCCGCCACGCCTGAGGAAACGCGGCGCATCGACACGCTGGCTCGGGTGTTCCGCTACGTGGCGACGGTGGCGATCAGCCTGGTGGCGGGGATGCTGGCGCTGAGCGAACTGGGGATTTCCATCGCACCTATCCTCGGCGCCGCCGGCGTGGTCGGCATCGCCGTCGGCTTCGGCGCGCAAAGCCTGATCAAGGATTTTTTCAACGGCCTGTTCATTCTGGTCGAAAACCAGATTCGCCAGGGGGACGTGGTCGAAATATGCGGCAAGACCGGCGTGGTGGAAGAAGTCACGCTGCGCTATATCCAGTTGCGCGATTTCGAGGGTAGCGTGCATTTCGTGCCGAACAGCCTGATCACCACGGTCACCAACAAGTCGCGCGGCTTTGCCTATGCGGTGATCGACGTGAGCATCGCCTACCGCGAAAGCGTCGATGAGGCCTTCGCCATCATGCGTGAAGTGGGCGCGCTGATGCGCGCCAGCGAGGCGTTCGCCGCCAGGATACTCGAAGACATCGATATCGCCGGTGTGGACAACTGGGCGGATTCCGCCGTGATACTGCGCTGCCGCTTCAAGGTTATCCCGCTGGAGCAATGGAGCGTGCGCCGCGAATTTCTGCGCCGCCTGAAAGAGGCGTTCGACGCGCGCGGCATCGAGATCCCCTATCCGCACCTGACCATTTATGCCGGGCAGGACAAGCAAGGCAACGCGCCGCCGCTGCGCGTGTTCCATACCGGTGAAACCCCATAGCACGCCGGAAACAGTTGTGCGCGGCGCTTTTCCCGCATAATCTGCCACCATTCCGCATTGCAATGGAGCAATCAATCTGGCCAGCCCAAACGAACTGTCGCGGTTTTTAGGCAGCGTAGAACGCCGCGCATATAAACAAGCGCTGTATGCCGTGCAAAACCAGCATAGCGCGCTGGACATCGTGCAGGACGCGATGATGAGGCTCGCCGAAAAATATGGCGACAAACCGGCCGCCGAGCTGCCGCCGCTATTCCAGCGCATTCTGCAAAACACCATACGCGATTACTATCGCAGGGAGAAGGCCAGAAACGCATGGCTAACCCTGTTTTCCTCCTTCACCCCGAAAAACGAAGACGAGGATTACGACCCTCTGGATAACCTGGAAAACAGCGAAAATCAGGCTGTTCCCGCAATGCCTGACGAATCCTTGCAGCAAAGACAGATCATGGCGCTCATCGAACGGGCGCTTGTCAAACTTCCGGCGCGTCAACGGGAAGCCTTCCTGTTGCGTTATTGGGAAAATCTGGATACAACCGAAACAGCGGCAGCGATGGGGTGCAGCGAAGGCAGTGTGAAGACTCACTGTTCGCGCGCGGTTCATGCGCTTGCCGCATCCCTTAAAGCAGAAGGAGTGGAGCTGCCATGAACCCAAACCCTAAACCGCAACCCATCGACCCGGAGCGCGTCGCCGCGCTGCTCACGCAAGCCAGCGAGGAATTGGATGGCGCTACCGTGGCCGCGTTGAAGCGCGCGCGCGAAGCCGCGCTGGAGAGGCAGCTTTTGCGCAAACCTGTTTTCGCGTTAAGCATGGGGCATCACACGCATTGGCTGGCATCGCACTCTGTCCCACAATGGGCGGCGGCATCCATCCTGTGCATGGCGGTGCTTGCCGGTCTTGCGGGTTACTGGCATTATGAAGCAGAGCATGACATCAGCCAGACGGATGTCGCCCTTCTGACCGATGACTTGCCTTTGGAAATTTTTGTAGATCACTGATTTGACCGCATGAAACGAGCCGTCTCAGTTTTTGCTATATTTTGCGCGCTGAACATGACAGCAGCAGCAGCCGCTCAGTTGCCCTGGAGCGCCCTGACGCCGTCCCAACGCGAAGCGCTTGCGCCGATGTCCCAGCAATGGGACGGCTTGCCTGAAATGCAACAAAAGCGCCTGCTGAATGCCGCCAGGCATTTTCCGGCGTTGAGCGCGGAAAAAAAGCAGCGTTTCCTGAGCCGTTTGACCACATGGAGCAAGCTTACTCCGGAGCAACGCCAGGCGGCGCGCGAAAAATATCGCGCTTTTAGCCAGGTTCCCGAAGAACAGCGCAAGCAGGTGAGGAAAATGGTCAAGGAAGATCAGACCAAAAAAGCGCAATAGCCCCGAATCTGCCCCATGGGGCATCCCGCAAAATTCAAGCTATATCCCGAAATGTTGCAGGAGCGCAATTTATTGCGCGTTAGCGGGCTAGCGCCGCTCGGTCCACCACGCTAAAGCAAGCCGCAAGTAGCGACATTGCTAGATTGCAGCTTTTGCACTTTTCTGCATACCAACATAAATACCAACAATTGTTTGCGGCTGGGTTGCTTTTTAAGTGTCATCCGGCCTGATTGCACCATCACAACCAGCAGCTTGAGATAATATGCCTTTAAGACCATAATCCGCCAATACCTTGGAACGTACTCTTTCACGATGACTTTCACGCCGAGTTTCAGGCGATGGGTGGCGCGCTCCAGGATGAGTTGCTCGCCCACGCCCGACTACTTCAGGAATTCGGCCCGCACTTGGGCAGGCCAACGGTGGATACGCTCAAAGGCTCGAAGCACGCAAACATGAAAGAGTTGCGTTTCGATTGTGAAGGCGGGGTATGGCGGGTGGCTTTTGCATTTGATACAGAACGCGCAGCAATCCTGCTGGTGGGCGGCGACAAGGGCGGCGCAGATCAACGGCGTTTCTATAAAAAGCTGATCGCCAGCGCAGATACAAGGTTTGATGGGCATCTGGCCACGCTCAAAGCTGCCGCCATTTCAACGCAAGTAAAGGAGAAAAATCATGGCAAAAAATCTAAATGATGTGTTGGTTGCGCTGCCGCCCAAGCGTCGTGCGAAAGTGGAACAGCGCGCGGGCGAACTGGCAACGCTCAAGGACTTGCGCTTGGCCGTTGAACACACCCAGCAAGACCTCGCCGCGAGCCTTGGGGTGGGACAGGACACGATCTCGCGCATTGAACGCCGCAGCGACCTGCTGCTCTCCACGCTACGCCGCTATGTCCAGGCAATGGGAGGTGAACTTGATCTGGTCGCGCGCTTCCCCAACCGCCCGCCCGTCTTGCTCGATCACATCGCCCAACAACCAGCAGCAAAGGGGCGTTCAGCTTCTACCAAGCTAATCGGCACACGAGGCAAGGCGATGGTATAACAGCAATCAGTTACAGCCTTAATCGCGCCGTGTAAGAAAAACCCGCTAGAGCTATATGCAATGCGGGTTATCTGGAATATCCAGGAATGCTTAAAATACCGTTATCGCCTTTCGGTCCACCACAGCATTCCGCCGCCCAGTAGCAGGAACAGGAACGTCATTGACGTGGCGCTGACAAATGGCTGCCAGTCATTGAGCGCGCCCAAGCTGGCGAACAATCTCCCGACAAAATGAAAAACCAGCCCCATCACAATGCCCAGGAACACCATGGCGCCGACTCCCCCGCTGCGCCGGTGGTACGACGCGAACGGCAATGCCAGCAGCATCATGACCATCAGCGCAAACGGGTACGCCAGCTTGTTCCACATGGCGATCTCGTAGCGCGCACTTTTTTGGCGGTTGTCCTTCAAGTGGCTGGTGTATTGATACAGATTGGATGCCGACATCTGTTCCGGCTTTACCAGCAACACGCTCAATATGGATGGGTTCAGCGCCGAGCGCCACTCCTGGCTTGATGTGGCGTTGATGCTGGTTCCTTGTTTGCTGAAAATTGTCTCCACAACATCATCGAGCTGCCAGCGTCCGTGCTCGATAAAACTTGCCTGCCTGGCATGGGTGATCGCCTGCAAATGGTACGTTTCGTCAAACCGGTAGATATCGATATTCGACAAGCTGATGTCTGGCATCACATTTTTCACGTTTACAAAGCTGTTGCCATCCTTGACCCACACGCCCGAGCGGAACTCCTTGACCGAAACCTGCGCGTTCTGGGCTTTCAGGCGCAATTCCTGCGCCAGCTGCTCGCTGGGCGGGGCGATAAATTCGCTGACGATAAAACTTAGCATGACCAGCGGCAGTGCGATCTTGAACAGAGCGCCTATCATTTGCCACAACGATGCGCCGGAAGTTCGGTAGATGGTCAGTTCGGAGCTGGCCGCCATCTGCACCATGGCGAGAATAGCGCCCACCAGCGCTACCACCGGGAATAACTCGTGGATACGTCCGGGAATGGTCAATGTCACAAACAGCAACACGTAGCCCAGATGATATTGCCCGCTATCCATCACATTCAGCTCGTGGATCAAATCCATGAAGGCAAACAGCGCGAGGAACGCGACGAACACCAGCGCGATGCTGAGATAGATTTCCTTGCCGAGATAGCGCGTCAGCAGGTTCATTCCCCGTGCTCCGGTTTTTCCCTGGAAGCGTCACGGCGGCGCCCCGGTCTTGCCAGCCACCCGGATATCGAAAACAGCGTGGTGCGGCGGTAAAACATCAAAGCCGCAATCGACAACATGACCGCATGGATGCCCCACAGGCCGATTCCGGGCGACAGCTTGCCCTGCCCGACCCAGGTGTTCATCACGCCCATCATGTTGCTGTAGAGCATATACAGCACGATGGCCATGACCAGATTGAGCGAACGCCCGGCGCGCGGGTTGACATAGCTCAAGGGGATCGCCAGCAGCGCGAGGATGACTGCGCTGACAGGCAATCCCACCCGCCATTCCAGTTCGGCGATATTCTTCGGCGTGCGGTTTTGCCATAATTCGAGCGTCGACATGGTGCGCGCCCTGGGTAGCGCCTGTTTGGCCGGCGCAGTGTCGATGCGCATCGCGTAACGCTCGAAATCCACGACGTTGTAATCGCGTTGTCCGGGCACCCCTTCATAACGTGTCCCGTTGAGCAGCACCAGAAAGCGGTCCCCGTTCGGCAACGTTTCCTGCAAGCCCTGCCGCGCCACCATCGTACCCAGTTTGCCGTTCTGTTCCGACTGGACAAAAATGTTGCCGACGCGATTTGAACCCGCATCGACGTTTTCGATGAAGTACACCCGGTTCGACTGCCTGGATTCGCGGAAGGTGCCGGGGGTGGCGGCAGCCACATCGTCGCGGCTTTCCAGTTTGCTCCTGTACTCGTCGGCTTTCTGCAATGCCCACGGCGACAACACCATGCTGAGCAGCGCGATCAGCAGCAGCACCGGCAACGAATACCATACCACCGGGCGTATCCAGCTGGTCAGCCCGATCCCGGAACAGAACCACACCACCATTTCGCTGTCGCGGTAACAACGCGAAATGGTGAGCAATACCGAGATGAGCAGGCTGATGGAAAGCAGGATAGGCAGATAATTGAGGGCGCTGAAACCCAGCAGCACCAGCACACCATCCACCGAAATCACGCCGCTGACCGCTTCGCGCAACTGGCGGATCAACTGGGTGACTACCACAATGCCGAGCAGCACCGAGAACACCAGCAGGCCATTGCTGCTAAACTCGCCGATCAATGCGCGGTGAAAGACGCCAAGGCGCGGCACCTTTGACTTTATACGGCGAGTTTGCGGATAATCCGGCATGAGACACAGGTTTTCTATTTTAAGGAGTAACGCGTGGAATTTAGCATAAAACAAGGCAGTCCGGAGAAGCTGAAAAGCGGTTGTGCGGTGGTCGGCGTGTTCGAAGACGGCAAATTATCGAAAGCCGCGCAAGCGCTGGACAAGGCCGCGAAGCACGCCCTGAGCGACCTCATCGCGCGCGGCGACATGAGCGGAAAAGCATCTTCCACATTGCTGCTGCACGGCATTCCCGGCATCGTCGCCGAGCGCGTGCTGCTGGTCGGCCTGGGCAAGGCGAGCGAACTGGACAGCAAGACCAGCGTCGAAATCCTGCGCGCCACCTTCAAGGCGCTGCAAGACACTCCGGCCAAAGAGGCGGCGCTATTCTTCACCGGCGATTTCGCCGGCAGGGAACATGCGTGGGTCGTCAGGCAGGCGGTATTCGCCGCCGCCGAAAGCGCCTACCGCGCCGACAGCATGAAGAGCAAGCCGGCCAAACCACCGGCGCTGAAGCACATCGCCTTCATCACACCTGAGCCACCCTCTGCCGGGTCGAAGACCGCGCTCGGCCAGGCCGCCGCCGCCGCACACGGCATGAAACTGACCAAAGACCTCGGCAATTTGCCGGGCAATATCTGCACGCCGACCTACCTCGCCAAGCAGGCGCTGGCCCTGGCAAAGGCGCACAAGAGCATCAAGGCCACGGTGCTGGAAGAAAAAGACATGCACAAGCTCGGCATGGGCTCACTTCTCTCGGTTACGCGCGGCAGCGCACAGCCCGCCAAACTCATCACACTGGAATACAGGGGCGGCGACAAAAAACAGCAACCTGTCGTGCTGGTCGGCAAGGGCATCACTTTCGACAGCGGCGGCATCTCGCTCAAACCGGGCGCCGAAATGGATGAAATGAAATACGACATGTGCGGCGCGGCCAGTGTGCTGGGCACCATGCAGGCCATCGCCGAAATGGGGCTGAAGCTCAACGTGGTCGGCGTTATCCCTTCCTGCGAAAACCTGCCCAGCGGCACCGCCACCAAACCCGGCGACATCGTGACCAGCATGTCCGGGCAGACTATCGAGATATTGAACACCGATGCGGAAGGCCGCCTCATCCTGTGCGATGCGCTGACCTACGCCGCCAGATTCAAACCGGATACCGTGATCGACATCGCCACGCTGACCGGCGCCTGCGTCATCGCGCTGGGCCATGTCGCCAGCGGCCTGTTCAGCAACGAGGACAAGCTCGCCCAGGAATTGCTGGCGGCGGGCGAACAGGCGCATGACCGCGCCTGGCAACTGCCGCTGTGGGACGACTACCAGCCGCTGCTGGACAGCAACTTCGCCGACATGCAAAACATCGGCGGGCGCGCGGGCGGCACCATCACCGCCGCGTGTTTTCTGTCGCGTTTCGCCAAGGACTACCGCTGGGCGCACCTCGACATCGCCGGAACCGCATGGAAATCCGGCAAGGAAAAGGGCGCGACCGGGCGACCGGTGCCGCTGCTCACGCAGTATTTAATTAACCGGGCAAACGGCAAATGATTTTTGCCACGGGGTACACAGAGATCACAGAGAAAGAAGCGGTTGTTTTTCTCTGTGTACTCTGTGGTCTCTGTGGCTTAAATGGTTTTAATCATGACTAAAATCGACTTCTACACCGGCTCGCAAGACAAGCTGCGCACCGCCTGCCAGTTGAGCCACAAGGCCATGCAAAACGGCGTGCGGGTAACTCTCAGCGCGCTGGATGCAACGACCGCAGACGCGCTGGACAAACTGCTCTGGCACTATCCTTCCACGGCATTCATCCCGCATTGCCGCAGCGATGCCGAAGAAGCGGCGCAATGGCCTGTGGTGCTGAACAGCGGCAACGACAGGTTTCCCCATTACGACCTGCTGATCAGCCTGCATGACGAATGTGCCCCGTTCTTCAGCCGCTTCGAGCGCGTCATCGAGATTATCGGCCAAGATGCCGAAGACAGCCGCCGGGGGCGCGAGCGCTACAAGTTTTACAAGGATCGCGGCTACGAGCTGCGCCATATCGATCTGTCCGGGCCGAAAACCTCATGAATACGGGATCGGCCGGCGATGGTCTGCCGGGCAACCTGCCGATACTGACCGAGGTGGCCGTGCCGCCTCCGCCGGATGATCTGCCGACGCTCACCGAAATTGTCACGCCGGCGGCTCCATCTCCCCCTCTGCCTGCGCTCAGCGAAGATGAGATACAACAGCTGCTGCAACAACTCGAGTCGCGCCTCGAAGCCGTGTTCACTCAGAAACTCGGCCTCCACCTGGAAAAATTGCAGCACTTGGCGGTCAAGCAGGCCGTCAGCGAATTCCGCGCCGCACTGCCGAAGTTGCTGCGCGACATGCTGAAGAAGCCGCCCGGCTCAGGCTCGTAGCAGCATTTTATTGCCACGCGCCGCAACATAATGGCGGATTCCGTCACCGCCACTTTGCTATAATCGCACACTCTGCAAATTAGCTGGCGGAATGCCCGATACGGCACCGCCGGCGCCGCAATGGAAACCCAGAATGGAACTCGCAAAAAGTTTTGAGCCTAAGGAAATAGAAGCGCGCTGGTATCCTTGGTGGGAGCAATCCGGCTACTTCAGCGCCGGGCTCGACCCGGACAAACAGGAGAATTTCTGCATCCTGCTACCGCCGCCCAACGTCACCGGCACGCTGCACATGGGGCACGGCTTCAACCAGACCCTGATGGACGCGCTGACGCGCTACCACCGCATGAGGGGCGACAACACGCTGTGGCAGCCCGGCACCGACCATGCGGGCATCGCCACGCAGATCGTCGTCGAGCGCCAGCTCGACGGACAAGGCATCTCGCGCCACGACCTCGGCCGCGAAAAATTCATCGAGAAGGTGTGGGAGTGGAAGGAATACTCCGGCAACACCATCACCCAACAGATGCGCCGCCTCGGCACCTCGCCGGACTGGTCGCGCGAACGCTTCACGATGGATCCAGGCTTGAACAAAATCGTCACCGAGACCTTTGTGCGCCTGTACAACGAAGGTTTGATCTATCGCGGCAAGCGCCTGGTGAACTGGGATCCGAAGCTGCACACCGCCGTGTCCGATCTGGAAGTGGTGCAGGAAGAGGAAGACGGCTTCATGTGGCATATCCGCTATCCGCTCGCCGAACCGGACAGCGTAAAAGGATTAACACATTTGACGGTCGCGACCACCCGCCCCGAGACCATGCTCGGAGACGTCGCGGTGATGGTGCATCCCGAAGACGAACGCTACAAACATCTGATCGGCAAGCAAGTGCAACTGCCGCTGTGCGAGCGCACCATCCCCGTGATCGCCGACGATTATGTGGACAAGGAGTTCGGCACCGGCTGCGTGAAAGTCACGCCCGCGCATGACTTTAACGACTATGCGGTAGGGCAGCGCCATGCGCTTCCGATGATCTCCATTTTGACCTTGGACGCGAAGATCAACGACCACGCGCCGGTAAAATATCGCGGCATCGATCGTTTCGATGCGCGCAAGGCTATCGTCGCAGACCTCGAAGCTGACGGACTGCTGGAAAAAATCGACAAGCACAAACTCAAGGTGCCCAGAGGCGACCGCACCGGCGTGGTGATCGAGCCGATGCTCACCGACCAGTGGTTCGTCGCGATGAGCCAGCCCGGCCCGGATAAAGATGGCAAGCAAGGTAAATCCATCACCGCACAGGCGCTGGAATGCGTCGCCAGCGGCGAAATCAAATTCCACCCGGAGAACTGGGTGAACACCTACAACCAGTGGCTGAACAATATCCAGGACTGGTGCATTTCGCGGCAACTGTGGTGGGGGCACCGGATTCCCGCGTGGTACGGCGTGAACGGCGAAGTGTTCGTCGCGCGCGACGAGGCCGAGGCGCGCCGCCTCGCGGACAACGCGGGCTATGCCGGCATGCTCATGCGTGATCCGGACGTGCTCGACACCTGGTTCTCCTCCGCACTGTGGCCGTTCTCCACGCTGGACTGGGAAGAAGGCAAGCCGTTCGACGCACAGAACGAATTCGTCAAACAATACCTGCCCTCCTCGGTGCTGGTGACCGGTTTCGACATCATCTTCTTCTGGGTGGCGCGCATGGTGATGATGACCAGGCACATTACCGGCAAGATTCCGTTCAAAGACGTGTACGTGCACGGCCTGATCCGCGACGCGGAAGGGCAGAAGATGTCCAAGTCCAAGGGCAACGTGCTCGACCCGATCGATCTCATCGACGGCATCGCCCTCGACGCGCTGGTGAAGAAGCGCACCAGCGGCCTGATGAACCCGAAGCAGGCGGAGCAGATCGAGAAACGCACGCGCAAGGAATATCCGAACGGCATCCCGGCGTTCGGCACCGATGCTTTGAGGTTCACTTTCGCCAGCCTCGCCTCGCCGGGGCGCGATATCAAGTTCGACATGCAGCGCTGCGAGGGCTATCGCAACTTCTGCAACAAACTGTGGAACGCGACGCGCTTCGTGCTGATGAACTGCGAGGGCAAAGACTGCGGGCTGGCGGAACACGGCAAAGGCAACTGCCACAGCGGCTACCTCGATTTCTCGCCTGCCGACCGCTGGATTACCAGCCAATTGCAGCGCGTCGGGGACGAGGTGGCAAAGCATTACGCCGACTACCGCTTCGACCTGCTGTCCAAGGCGATCTACGAATTCGTCTGGGACGAATACTGCGACTGGTACGTGGAGCTTGCCAAGGTGCAGATGCAGCACGGCAGCGATGCGCAGCAACGCGCCACGCGCCGCACGCTGGTACGCGCGCTGGAAACCGTGCTGCGCCTCGCGCATCCGCTGATCCCCTTCATCACCGAAGAGCTCTGGCAGAAGGTCGCGCCGGTCGCCGGTCGCGCCAAGGGAGACGGCTCCGAATCGCTGATGCTGCAAGCCTACCCGCGCGCCGATCTGGCGCGCTGCGACGAGAAATCCGAGGCATGGGTGGCGACGCTAAAGGCCATGGTCAATGCATGCCGCAGCCTGCGCGGCGAGATGAATCTCTCCCCGGCGCTGAAAGTGCCGCTGGCCGCCGCAGGCGACAAGGCTGCAATTGAAATCTACGCGCCCTATCTCGCCGCTTTGGCAAGGCTTTCCGAAGTGTCCGCGACGGAAGGCGCGTTGCCCGATTCCGATGCTCCGGTGCAAATCGTCGGCGATTTCCGCCTCATGCTCAAGATCGAGATCGACGTTGCCGCAGAACGCGAACGGTTGGACAAAGAAATTGCGCGCCTGCAAGGCGAAGTAGCAAAAGCAAAAGCAAAACTGTCCAACAGCAGCTTCGTGGACCGCGCCCCCGCCGCCGTAGTAGAGCAGGAACGCAAGCGCATGGAAGGCTTCGGTGCGACGCTGGAACAGTTGCAGGCGCAGCGCGGCAAACTGGGTTAATTAAACAGGGCTTTGCCTTATATCGTTTCCGCATTAACATGCACCATGGCCAAGACATTCAAAATCATCCCGATCGCATCCTCCGCCGCGCAGGCACCCGTTTTTGCGCAGGCGCCCGATACCTCATGGCATAAGGCCGGGCGCGGTAGCCTGCCATACCTCGCCGACATCATGCAGCGACCGCTGCGCGACTTGCGCATTTCGGTCACCGACCGCTGCAACCTGCGCTGCACCTACTGCATGCCGCGCGAAATATTCGACAAGGATCATCCCTTCCTGCCGCGCGCCGAGCTGCTCAACTTCGAGGAGATCGAGCGGCTGGCCAGATCGTTTATCCAGTTGGGCGTGCAGAAAATCCGCCTGACCGGCGGCGAGCCGCTGTTGCGCCGCGGCATCGAGCGGCTGATCGAAGAACTTGCCGCGCTGAACACCTTGGAAGGCAAGCCGGTCGAAGTCGCCCTGACCACCAATGCGGTGCTGCTGGCACAGAAAGCGCAGTCGCTGAAGGACGCGGGGCTGGCGCGCGTCACCGTCAGCCTGGACGGGCTGACCGACGAGACCTTTCGGCGCATGAGCGACTCGGACGTGCCGGTCAAGACCGTGCTGGACGGCATCGCCGCCGCACAACGCGTCGGCCTCGCGCCGGTCAAGGTCAACATGGTGGTCAAGCGCGGCGTGAACGACCACGAGATCATTCCGATGGCGGGGCATTTCCGCAACAGCGGCACCGTGCTGCGCTTCATCGAGTTCATGGATGTCGGCTGCACCAACGGCTGGCGCATGGACGACGTGGTGCCATCGCGCGAAATTCTGGAGCAGATCGACAGCCGTTACCCGATCCGCCAGGTCGATCCCAACTACACCGGCGAAGTCGCGGAGCGCTGGCACTATGCGGACGGCAGCGGCGAAGTCGGGGTGATCGCCTCGGTCACGCAGGCGTTCTGCCACGAATGCACCCGCGCCAGGCTGTCCACCGACGGCAAGCTCTATACCTGTTTGTTCGCCAACAGCGGCGCGGACTTGCGCGGTCCGCTGCGCGCGGGCGCGACCGACGAGGCACTGAGCAACCTGATCACGGGCGCGTGGAGGCTGCGTTTCGACCGCTACTCGCAGTTGCGCCATGCCGCGACCGGGCTGCCCAGACAAAAGATCGAAATGTCCTATATCGGCGGCTGAGCATTTCTTTCGCCTATCGATCCATCCAACTTAACGATTGCCCGCATGGACGACCAACAACTGCTGCGCTACGGCCGGCATATCCTGCTAAACGAGATCGGCATCGAGGGCCAGCAACGCCTGCTCGATGCGAAGGCGCTGATCATCGGCCTCGGCGGGCTCGGTTCGCCCACGGCCATGTATCTCGCCGCCAGCGGCGTCGGACAACTGGTTCTGTGCGACCACGACACGGTGGATTTCAGCAACCTGCAACGCCAGATCATCCACCGCACCGCCTCGGTCGGCCAGCCCAAGGTCGCCTCGGCGCAGGCCGCATTGCGCGACATCAACCCCGAAGTCGAATGCGTTGCGCTGCAACTGCGCGCCGATGCCGCGCAACTGCGCGACCTTGCCGCGCGGGTCGATGTGGTGGTGGATTGCAGCGATAATTTCATGACGCGCTATGCCGTCAATCGCGTCTGCCTGGAAATGCGCAAGCCGCTGGTGTCGGGCGCGGCGATCCAGTTCGACGGGCAGGTTGCGGTGTTCGACTATCGCCGCGCCGATGCCCCCTGCTACAACTGCCTGTTCCCCGAGGACAGCCTGGCCGCCGAGTTGCGCTGCGCGACCACCGGCGTATTCGCCCCGCTGGTCGGCATCGTCGGCTCGTTGCAGGCGGCGGAAACGCTCAAGGTGCTGATGGGTATCGAGCGCGGCCTGAGCGGCAAACTGCTGACGATCAACGCGCTGGACATGCAAATCATGCGTAGCGCGTTGAGCAAAGACCCCGCCTGCCGCGCCTGCGGCGAAACGGCAGCCGATAACGCCCATGCCTCCGACCCCCATATGGCGCATTGCACCAGCGGCGACTGCCCCGGTTAGCTATTATTCGGACAGCTATTTGGGCGCACGCCGAATTTTAGCGCCGTCGAGAACATGAGCAATGCCGCGCCATCCACATGAAAACCTGGCGCGAACCGCTGTGTGGGGCTGTAATGTGCGAGGCAAAGGAATCGGCTCAGGCGCTTTCGATTATTTACCCCAAGCCGGAACCAAAAATGCAGGCAGGGCGGGTTGTTTTACTGTCATGAAATATGTAAAACTCGATAAGGCGAAACTATGGCGCCCCTGATTTTCCGGACAGAAGCACCATCACAAATCTTCCCGGCCTGCTTGCCGGCGTCCTGTTGCTGACGCGCCCATTATTCCGCTGACAGCATTCGCGCCGGACAGACCCATGTGCATTGGATTAAACGCTGCATTCCCTACCGCGACAGGCCGCCTCGTTCCGAGGATATTTGATACCCATGTCCCGAACAAGAGCCGGCGCAGCGCGGCCGACTCGCCGGGCTGGCTGCAATCCGGCGGATGAAGCAGATTTTTTTCTCCGAAACCCGCGCGCGGCTGCGCACTTGGCTGGTAACCGGCTATGCGCTGTTCATCGTGTATGCCAGCCTGTCGCCATTTTCCGGCTGGCGCGAGCAGGGGCTGAATTTCCTCGATGTACTCCGCGAGCCTTTGCGGTTTACCTATACCGCATTCGATGCGACCGCCAATCTGTTGTCCTACCTGCCGTTCGGCCTGCTGGCCGGGCTCGCCCTGAGGGCGCGGTTTGGCGCGGCATCCAGCGTATTGCTTAGCCTGTGTCTGGGAGTATCGCTGTCGGCAGGCATGGAATTTTTACAGATGTATTTGCCCGCGCGCATCAGCTCGAACATGGATTTGCTGTCCAACGGCACGGGGGCGCTGCTCGGTGCTCTGCTGGCGGTGAGCGTGGTTTCGAGGATGGGATTGTCTGCCCGCCTGATACGCTGGCGCCGCAGTTTGTTCCACCAGGGCAAGGAAATGGATTTCGGCCTGGCCCTGCTCGCGCTGTGGATGTTCGGCCAGATCAATCCTTCCCTGCCATTGCTGGGCAATGTGTTCATCAGCGAGGTGGCGCGCCAGCCGTTTGCCGCGCTGCCGCCTGCCCCGTTCGACTGGTGGGAGAGCGGCGCCGTTACGCTGAACCTGCTGATGCTTGGCACGCTGCTGTTGACCCTGCTGCGCGCGCCACGCAATACTGCCGCCGCGTTGCCGGTAATATTGAGCGCGGTGGCATTGGTGAAATTCATTATGGCGGCGGCGCTGCTGAAATCCTGGGCATTGCTGCTATGGATCAACAGCGAGGCGGTGCTGGGCATGCTGCTCGGAGTCGTGCTGCTGTTTGCCGCGCAGGGGTTGCCGCGCGGCGCGGCAATCATTTCCGGGGCGGCGGTGGCGCTGGCCTATTTCGCCGTGACGAACTTCGTGTTCGGCGACAATACGCCCGCCGCCGCCATGTCGGTATATCACTGGCATTACGGGCACTTGCTCAATTACAACGGGCTGGCGCAGACCATCTCCCTGGTTTTTCCGCTGCTGCTAATGTTTCACCTGTGGCGCATCAGAAAAGTATAATTCCGTGCGGCAGGATGCTGCTTCGTGCAGCAGATAATTTCAATTCACTCGGAGTACGCAATGAGCTTTTACGATAAACATGTTTTTTTCTGCACCAACCAGCGCGCGGACGGCGGCGACTGCTGCGGCAAACACGGCGCGCAGCAGGCGCGCGATTACATGAAGAACAAGGTTGCCGGAATGGACATTTCCAAGCGCCAGAACAACATCCGCATCAACACCGCCGGCTGCATGAACCGCTGCGACGAGGGGCCGGTCATCGTGGTGTATCCGGAGGGCACCTGGTACACCTACGCGAATGAAAAAGACCTCGACGAGATCGTCGAGCAGCATCTGCGCGATGGGCGCGTGGTCGAGCGCCTGAAGATTTAATTCGAAAAGGCAGTTATCCGCAGATTGCGCAGATTCACACAGATTTTTCGGGCGATAACTGCCGCACCATCCAAATTTATCAGGCTCCCTCGATAGCCTTTTTTGATCTCGTGTAATCTGTGTCATCTGCGGGTTAGGGGTTGTTTTTTACTGGCCCGACAATTCCAACAAGCTTTCCGGGTCGATGGCGCTGCCGCTGACCGCCACCACCTTGTGGCGCGACTGCCCGCCCTGCCGGAGTTCCACCTGGCGCAGCGGCACGCCGAACTGCTCCGCGATGAATTTCAACAAGGCTTCGTTGGCGCGCCCCTCGATGGGCGGCGCGGCGAGGCGCAGCTTGAGCGCTTCGCCGTGCAAGCCGGCAATTCCGCTGCGCTTTGCGCCGGGCTGCACATGCAGTGTCAGGATGATGTCATCCCCGCTGCGGCGATACCAGACGGCCATTTACAGAAATCCGGTTGCGGTGCGTTCCAGCGCGCCGACCGGCACGATCACGATGAGCTGGCAGATAATGAACAGCAGCAAAGGCGATAAGTCCACGCTGCCAAGCAGCGGCACGATGCGGCGCAAAGGCCGGAGGAAGCGGTAGGTGACTGCCGCCAGCAGCGACGCGACAGGCGAGTGCGGGTTTACCCAAGACAGGATCGCTTGCGCGAACACGAATGCCATAAGCAGGTACAAGCCGATCTTGAACAGCTTGACCAGCGCCAGGAGCAGCAGCCCCGGCAACGGGAAGCCGTGGAACGGATAGCCCTGCACCCATAGAAAGCCTGTCAGGTAGATCGCCTCGACCAGCAGCGCGAGCAGCAGCGTCGCGCTGTCCAGCCCGCGTACAGCAGGAATGAAGCGGCGCACCGGCAATACCAGGAAATTGGTCAGCACCATGACGAATTCGCCGATCGGGTTGCGCAGCGGCGCCCGCAGCCACTGCAAATGGAAGCGCAGCAGCAGGATCGCCGCGAAGGGTTGCAGCAGCACGTCGAGCAGGAACAGCAGGGCTTCGTTCATCATACTGAAAACCTCAATTCAAGCCACAGAGAACACAGAGGACACAGAGAATGCAGCGGTTTGCAGCCTTTCCTGGTTACGCCAAAAAGGTTAGTGCCACTTTCTCTGTGGCTGCCTGGTTTTGCTCTGTGTTCTCTGTGGCTAACTGCTTTTTCAAGGATCATGGCTGCGCCCCCATCTCATCGCCCATCTCTCTGGCGCGTTCGGCGGCGGCGTGGGCTGCTTGCGCGATATGTTCGGCTACCCGGTTGGCGGCCATGCTCAACAGGGCGCGCTCGGTGGTGCCGTTCTTCGAGGTGACGCGCACGCGCAGCACACCGGCATCTTCGGCGCTACCGGTGGCCAGCTTGCTGGCGCCGAGGAAGGTCGCCAGGCTCAGGCGGCGCGCTTCCTCGTCATTAAAACCCAGCTCGCGCGCCGCCTGTTGCAGCGCTTCGATGAAATAGAATACATAGGCCGGGCCGCTGCCGGAAATTGCCGTAACCGCATCCAGCATCGCCTCGTCCTGCACCCATAGCGTCTCGCCCACCGCCGCCAGAATGCCTTGTGCCTGTTCGCGTTGCGCGGCGCTGGTTCCGGGTAGCGCGAACAGGCCGGTCATGCCGCTCTGCACCAGCGCCGGGGTGTTGGGCATCGCGCGCACGATGTTTTGGCTGCCAGCCCAGCGCGCCAGGTCACCGGCGCGGATGCCGGCGGCGATGGAGATCAGCAGTTGCCCGCCGAGCAGCGGGGCGAGCTGCTGAGCTACTTCGCGCAGTTGCTGCGGCTTCACCGCCAACACGATGGCATGGCTGCCGGCCAGGCCTTCGGCAAGATTGCCCACCGCGCGCACCGCGAAATCGCGTTGCAGCCGCGCGCGGTTGTTTGCGTCGATTTCCACCACGCCGAGTTGTCCGGCTGCAAACCCCTTGCCAAGCAGGCCGCCGATGAGCGCGGTTGCCATGTTGCCGCCGCCGATGAAGCAGATGTTCATGCTGTTTCCTTTTGATAAATTCGGTCGCCGAAAATCGCCGAGCCGATGCGCACCATGGTCGCGCCTTCCGCGATGGCTGCGGAAAAGTCGTCCGACATGCCCATCGACAAGGTGTCAAGTTGCATTCCTTGCCGGTTCAGTTGTTCAAACAACTCACGCAATCGCGCAAATGCCCCGCGCTGCACCTCGACGTCATCGCTAGGCGCGGGGATGGCCATCAGCCCGCGCAGCCTGAGGTGCGGCAGTTGCGCAACCGCCATGGCCAGATGTGCCGCCTCGCCGGGCGCTACGCCGCTCTTGCTGTCCTCGCCACTGATGTTCACTTGCAGGCAGACCTGCAACGGCGGCAAATGCGCGGGGCGTTGTTCGGCCAGCCGTCCGGCAATTTTCAGCCGGTCCACGCTATGCACCCAGGCGAAGTGCTCCGCGATGGCGCGCGTTTTGTTGCTCTGGAGCGGCCCGATGAAGTGCCACTCGAGCGGCAGGTCGCGCAGCGCGGCGATTTTGTCTAGCGCCTCCTGCACGTAACTTTCGGCGAAGCGAACCTGTCCGGCGCGGTAAGCCTCGCGTATCGCATCGGGCGCAAAGGTTTTGCTGACCGCCAGCAATGCAACTTCGCCTGCGGCGCGGCCTGCTCCGGCAGTTGCAGCCGTCATCGCGTCGCGCACGGCTTGCAAGTTGGAAGCGATTGTTGTCATAATCCCGTGCGCTGCCTATGGCCGTTTTTATCGAGCCGGCTTAAACCGGTCAAACAGGGAAGATTATAATGGATATTACCGAACTGCTTGCCTTCGGCGTCAAGAACAAAGCCTCCGACCTGCATCTCTCCGCCGGTTTGCCGCCGATGATCCGCGTGCACGGCGACATGCGCCGCATCAATCTGCCCGCGATGGAGCACAAGGAAGTGCATGCGCTGGTCTACGACATCATGAACGACCAGCAGCGCAAGTTCTACGAGGAAAACAAGGAAGTCGATTTTTCCTTCGAGGTTCCGGGGCTGGCGCGCTTCCGCGTGAACGCGTTCATCCAAAACCGCGGCGCAGCCGCTGTGATGCGCACCATTCCTTCCAAGATTCTGTCGCTGGAAGACCTTAAGGCGCCGAAGAGCTTCGAAACCATTTCGGATTATCCGCGCGGCATGGTGCTGGTCACCGGGCCGACCGGCTCCGGCAAGTCCACCACGCTGGCGGCGATGGTCAACCACCGCAACGAGAACGAAATGGGCCATATCCTGACTGTGGAAGATCCGATCGAGTTCGTGCACGAGAGTAAGAAATGTCTGATCAACCAGCGCGAGGTCGGGCGCGATACGCTGTCTTTCCAGAACGCCTTGCGCTCGGCGTTGCGCGAAGACCCGGATATCATCCTGGTCGGCGAAATGCGCGACTTGGAGACTATCCGCCTGGCAATGTCCGCTGCGGAAACCGGCCACCTGGTGTTCGGCACACTGCACACCAGTTCGGCTGCCAAGACCATCGACCGTATCATCGACGTGTTCCCCGCCGACGAAAAGGAAATGGTGCGCGCGATGCTGTCGGAATCGCTGCGCGCGGTGATTTCGCAGGCGCTGCTCAAGACCAAGGACGGGACGGGACGGGTGGCCGCGCACGAAATCATGATCTGCACACCGGCCATCCGCAACCTGATCCGCGAAGCCAAGGTGCCGCAAATGTATTCCGCGATTCAGACCGGCCAGAACCTCGGCATGCAAACGCTGGATCAATGCTTGTCCACTTTGGTCAAATCGAACATGATTACCCCTGCCGAAGCGCGCAGCAAGGCGATGAACAAGGATATGTTTCCCGGTTAACAGCTTGTAGCTCGTAGCTTGTAGCTTGTAGCGGGTAGCAAAAACCTGCCGCAAAGCTGATTTTGACTTTGCTACAAGCTACAGGCCACAGGCTACCCGCTATTTCAGGAGTTTTATTATGGAAAGAGACCAGGCCACCGAGTTGGTGCACAATTTATTGCGCGGCATGATCAACAAGAAGGCCTCCGACCTGTTCATCACGGCCGGCTTTCCCCCGGCATTCAAGGTGGACGGCAAAATGACGCCGGTATCCAACCAGGCGCTGAGCCCGGTGCATACCCAGGAACTGGCGCGCGCCATCATGAACGACCGGCAGGCCGCCGAATTCGAAAATACCCATGAATGCAATTTCGCGATCAGCCCGCCCAGCATCGGGCGCTTCCGCGTCAATGTGTTCATGCAGCAGCAGCGCGTCGGCATGGTGCTGCGCACCATCACCACCAAGATCCCCGATCTCGACCAGATGGAGATGCCGCCGATCCTGAAGGATATCGTGATGACCAAGCGCGGCCTGGTGATCCTGGTCGGTGGCACCGGTTCGGGTAAATCCACCACGCTGGCCGCGATGCTTGGCCACCGCAACAAGAACAGCTATGGGCATATCATCACCATCGAAGACCCGGTTGAATACGTACATGAACACATCAACTGCATCATCACCCACCGCGAAGTCGGCGTGGATACCGAAAACTGGCACAACGCGCTGAAGAATACCCTGCGCCAGGCGCCAGACGTGATCCTGATCGGCGAAATCCGCGACCGCGAAACCATGGAGTATGCCGTGGCCTTCGCCGAAACCGGCCATTTGTGCATGGCCACCCTGCACGCCAACAGCGCCAACCAAGCGCTGGATCGCATCATCAACTTCTTCCCGGAAGAGCGCCGCGAGCAATTGCTGATGGATTTGTCGCTGAACATCAAGTCGCTGATTTCGCAGCGCCTGATTCCGAAGAAGAATGGCGTAGGGCGCGCCTGTGCGATGGAAATCCTGCTCAACTCGCCGCTGATTGCCGACCTGATCTTCAAGGGCGAGGTGCACGCCATCAAGGAGGTCATGGCCCATTCGCGAGAATTGGGTATGGAGACTTTCGACGGCGCCTTGTTCAAACTGTATGAAGCCGGCCAGATTTCATACGAGGACACCTTGAAGAACGCCGATTCGGTCAACGATGTGCGCCTGCGCATCAAGCTGGAAAGCAAACTGGGCGGAGACCGGGATGTGATGAGCGGCACGGAGCATATGAAGCTGACCTGATGATGGCGCAATAGTCGGCATTGCCATGGCATCGAATTAAAGCCGCGCAACTGCGCGGCTTTTTGGTTTTTTGTTCGGCGCATATGTGCTGGTCGGCCCGCATTCCGGCTTGTCAGGCTTGGGCCGATTATTTCTTCAAGAGCGCTTTCAGGTCGGCGAAGGGGTTATGCGTCGCCGCAGCCTGGTCGCCGTTCTTCCTGTCGCGCACCGTCTCGTCCAGAACGCGCGAGTGCTCGTTATCGTGGCAGTACAGGCATAGCAACTCCCAATTGCTGCCGTCCGCAGGATTATTGTCGTGATTGTGATCTTTGTGATGCACCGTCAGCTCGCGCAGGCGCACCCCGGAAAATTCACGGCCGCAGCGCCCGCATATCCACGGGAATAATTTGAGCGCGCGTTCGCGATAACCGGCCTCGCGCAATTCGCGCTGCTGGCGCGCCTCGGCGACAACACGGTCGAGGCGCGCGTGATCCGGGGTGGTATGTTTGGGCATGGCTGATGGGCGTTTGCAACGTTGCCGCAACTATATCAGGTACTCCGCTGCCAGGCGAAGCGTGCTATCGCGCGCACAAGCAATCTTCGATACCGCCGCATTTTTCGAGCAGGCTCATGGTGGAGCGGACTGTCCCCTCGGTGCGGTCGAACAGCACATGGAATCGCTCGACTTTGTTCCAGTCATCGCAATAGCGCCATTCCCACACCAGCTCGTCGCGCGCCTTATAGTAGGACGTCCAGCCGGGATAAGACGGCCCCAGAGTGCGCAGCACCTCGGCTTCCGTCATACCTGGCCGGATGAGGGCAAAAGCCTTCGGCTCCATCACATTCTCGATGCGTTGCAGCCTGCCATCCGGGGCAAGGTATGCCATGTAAGTGTGTAACCCGAACGGCCCGTGGGGAAAGGCCAGCTGCATGGAGTTGTCCGGGTTTTGCCAGCGCATGGCGGGCTGCCCCATGACACGCGTCACGTCTTCCAGCCGCGCTACCCCAGGTTCGAGCCCGGAGCCGCTGTAGGTGGCGCAAGAGGCAATCAGCAGAGTCGCCATAATTGCCGGAAGAGATTTCATAGTGGCATAACGCATCGCTTTTCTCCCTGAGAGCCGCAGTTCCTTTTGCCCTGATCGCTTGCCGCAACCGGGTGCCTATCCGAAAATCACTGCATTTTTCGAAATCTATCAATGCCATGCTAGCGAATAATGCCGTGCTTGGCTATTCGTGGCAGCATGTATATGCCGGGTACGTACCTGTAGCGGTTTGTGCGCAGGTGAAAGAAGCTGCCCATTGCTGCCTCAACCACTATTTATTTGCGGTTACTGCCCGACACGATCCTGTATTCCAGCAGGCGGCATTCGATTGCGCCGTTGAACAGCGGCGTGCGCTTCGACGGAGACAGGCGCATCAGTTTCAGGATCGCCTTGTCGGCGGTGAACAGGTAGGCGATCCAGCCGCCGAATTTCTTCTTCAGCGCATCGCCCAGTTTCGGGTACAGCTCCGCCAGTTCGTCCAGTTCGCCCATGCGTTCGCCGTAGGGCAGGTTCGCCACCAATATCCCGTGTTCAGACGGAGCCGATATTTCCAGAACATTGGCCTGCTTGAGCTGCACGCATTCCGCCAGCCCCGCTTCCTGCAGGTTGCGCCATGAAGTTTTCAGCGCATCGCCGTACAGGTCGCTGCCGTAGATTTCCAGCGGTTTGGCCGGCAGCTGCGCGGCGATTGCCTGTTCGCGCATGGCCTGCCACCTCGCCGCGTCGAAGTTTTTCAGCTTCTCGAAGGCGAAGCCGCGCGCGATGCCGGGCTGGATGTTCAGCGACATCTGCGCCGCCTCGAGCAGGAATGTGCCGCTACCGCACATCGGGTCGAGCAGCGGCGTGCCGGGCTGCCACTTGGCTAAACGCAAAATGCCCGCCGCGAGGTTTTCGCGGATCGGCGCGATGTTGGTGTGTGACCGTATGCCGCGCTTGAACAGCGCGTCGCCCGAGGTATCCAGATACAGCATCAGCTTGTTGTCTTCGATGAACACGTGGATGCGCATGTCCGGTTGCAGCGTGTCCACGCTGGGGCGCTCGTTGCAGTGCGCGCGGAAGCGGTCGCATACCGCATCCTTGACCAGCAGCGTGATGTACTCCAGGCTCTTCAGCGGACAGCGGATCGCCGTGGTGTTCACGCGGATCGTACTGGTTACGTCGAACCAGCGCTGCCATTGCAGATCGAACGCCGCCTTGTAAATGTCCTGCTCACTGCGGTATTGCGTGTCCGCGACGCGCCACAGGATGCGGCTGGCGATGCGGCTCTCCAGGTTGGCGCGGTAGCACAGCGCCCAGTCGCCGGAGAAATGCACGCCGCCTTCAGTGGCGCGCACGTTGTTTGCGCCGAGCGCTTCAAGGTCGCCGAGCAGAATGGATTCCAGGCCGCGCGGGCAGGGGGCGAAAAAATCGGGCATCAGAACGGCTTGACGGTGACAAGTATCACGATAGCTGTAAGCAGCAGCACCGGCATTTCGTTGAACCAGCGGTAGAACACATGGCTGCGCGTGTTGCGGTCGGCGGCGAATTGTTTGACCAGATGGCCGCAGTAATAGTGGTAGGCCAGCAGCACCAGCACCAGCAGGAGTTTGGCATGCATCCAGCCGCCGCCGAAACCGTAGCCCAGCCACAGCCACAGGCCGAAACCGATGGCCAGCCAGGCAATCGGCGTGACGAAGCGGTACAGCTTGCGCTCCATCAGCTTCAACCGCGCGATTTCGGCGGGCTCGACCGCCATCGCATGGTTGACGAAAATGCGCGGCAGATAGAACAACCCGGCGAACCAGCTCACCACAAAAATGATGTGAAACGACTTAACCCAAAGCATGTGATCAGCAGCCACTTGAATTTACAATGGCCGAATTATACGGGTAGCGCCATACACGCGCATCAGGGAAGATGGCTGGCTGCGCAAGCCGCCAATAGCAAAGTTGAAATTTAATGGTGATACAGCGGACTAACGATCACTTAGAGATCAAAGCCCAGCGTGTGTTGCCCAGAAGTTGGCGGGAGTCACGATTGGACAACGTTCACCCACTGCCAGCAAATCTTTATCACCAGTGATGAGGTAATCAACCCCTGATGTCTTAAGCGCCGCCAGCAAAGTTCCCAATACAGGCAAGGTCATCAACATCGCGCAATTCAGGCTCAACGCTTGGTAGCGGCTCAATGACTTCAGCTTGCAAAGCAAGAATGTCTACCAAGTCCTCAATTTCGGCCAATGTCAAACCATGCCGGTTAGTCAGTCGAGGCAGGACGCGCCTCAACTCATCCAAGATGTAAGCAGAAAGCAGCACATCAACCGAACCGTGACGCCATGCTGACATTATTCTCCCCGGTATGCTTGCTGGATAAGCAATGCCCGAGAGAAGTACATTTGTATCAAGTACGACACGCAACGTAGCCACGATGGCTTAACGTTTCTTCACCGCTGAGCGTACCAGCGCTCGCTCAGAATTGACGGCGGCATTAATTTCAGCCAGCCCTTCGGTCTCTGGAATATTCGCAAAACCTGACTCAATGCGCTGGCATAGCGCATCAAAGCGAGCTTGCATACGTCGAATGCGCTCGAACAATCTAGCATCAACCAATGCGGCAACAGGTTTGCCATCTTTGTTGATGACAACGCTATCGTGCCTGTACTGCACTTGATTAAGCATTTCGCCCAGGTTTTGTCTGAAGTTAACCGCACTTGTTTCAGTAATCATGTTACCTTATCCAACCATTATGGTCATAATGGTCAGTATGTATCAAAACCAATTGACGGTCAAATACTTACTAGCCTTGCGGCTTATAGACTGAGAACTGTCAGTCGGTAAGCAATTTCACTTTTCGGCTGAACCGCCACCCAATGCCTGTTATAGGCAACTCCAAGAAAAATGAAACTTAATATTTCCACCATCATCCTTTTCAAAAAACAGTTGCCCATTGCCATCGCCAAAGTTGTATGGGGCATATTGCTCTATCCCTTCCACATGGGCAGCAGCTTTCATTCAAAAAACAAAGAGCGCACAGCGCGACTATGTTTCGTGGGAAGACCCCTGCGGTCTTGCGGCCCCAGATTCCCTTGGGTGAATTTCAGGTACCGACACGTTGCGGTCATTGAGAAGCGGTGGCCCCTATTGTTCGTAGGCGAAAAGGTTTTTCATGGCTTTCTGCCCGAGGTAGGTCTGTATGGAATGTGGATTGTCATTAGCGACAGAAATGTTAGCAGCGATCAACTGACCCACCAGAACTTCCCATGGCTTACTACAGCCAAGCTCTGCCACAATTATGTTTCGAATATCTTTGATATTTATGGTCCTACGAATTTCGAAATTTTCAATCAGCGCATGCACCGCAGCGGTGTACTTGTGGGCGGGGAATTTTCCTACCCTAGCTCGCAGGGTGGCTCTGAAGGAGTCAGCAGTGAATTCGTGCTCTTCGAGAGCCTGATTCGACAAGAGTAAGTTCTCGATGGCGTAGCAATTCAAACGGATGCGGCATACATGATTAAGGTCGTTGATTGTGGAATCTTGGACATCATCGAGATCACGGAGCGAAAAAGCTTGCGGAGTGTCGTACAAGACAGGAAGAAACTGATCCAGCCAGTCTTCCCACTCCGAAAGCTCATTTACGCAGCCCACGACACATGGTGCGAACGCAACCCTTCCACCGCCCGAACGAACGACTTGCTCCAAAACTCGTCGGTCGTCGTCTCCTTCCACAAGAACAACTGGGGACTTATTGAAGGCTGTCGAAAGCGGATGAGTGCCGAAAATGGGCAGAATTCCTTCACAGACATCAGATCGCTTGAAAGTAGGAAAGTGGGCTTGGCCGCGCTGTGAGACGGGAACAATCTGAAGATCAGCTGTTTTCGAGAATGCGCCGATGATTGCGGTACTGTGGGTTGCGATGACGACGCGGATATCGTGTTCCACCGCGACTGATTCGACAAAAGCAGTGAATCTCTGCTGCAAGTCGGGATGCAGGTGTACGTCTGGCTCGTCCAATAGAAGAATTTTGTCCTCCATAGACTGTCGCGAGAACACCAAAACCTCGATGGCTAAAGCTATTAACTCTGATTCACCGCTAGACATGTTCGACTCGTCAAGCGGCTCACCCGCTTTCGTTTGAACCGAGAAGCCGCCTTTGTCATTGCGAACCATCCTGATTGCGGGAAGTAACGCATTTATCTGTTCGAGAACCGCGTCAAACGTATATGTCAGATCAGCACGCTTATCGGCATGCTTCTCAATCTCGCGCAGAACAGATGTCTCAAGATTTCTAAATTGAGCTGCACTTTGCTGGCGAAATTGCTCAAATCTATTCGTTTGTCGGCTCTGCTTCAACCAGTTCGCATTGGAAGAAATGTTGTTATCGACATTCGGATCGTATTTTAGCGTTCCACCTCTCTCGGGGGAAACGTACTTAATATTAGGATTATTACCAGCATTCAGTGCGCGCAATAATGTGCTCTTTCCGGCGCCGTTCTTGCCGATCAGCACTGTGAACTTGGATTTTCGTACCGCTTCTTCCATGCTCATAATTTTTATCCTTTGGGTCATTGTTTGCTGTCAATCCTAACGCGAAGCTGCTAGATTGTAATGACAACAGCAAGCGACCGCTATTGGCACTACCCTGTCATTCACAGAGTGCAGCTTTACGGCAGGCGATTGGGAGCCGCGCTTAATTCGTGTCACTTTTGAAATCGCGCTGTGTTATCGCTTCCCGAATGTTCGCCTGGCGCTTCCAGATTCGTTATTGCGATAGCCTTTTCCGGAACAGCACCAGCGACACATAAAACCCCAGCAGCGTGTAAGCCAGCAACACGGCGACATGCCACAAGAATTGCGCCGGGATCACGTTGTTCAGCAGCGGCCGCGCGATGTCGATTGCGTGCGTCAGCGGCAGGATAGCCGAGATATTTTGCAGCAGCGGCGGCAACTGCGCGACCGGAAAAAACACGCCGCATAAGAGCACCATCGGCGTGATTACCAGCGTGAAGTAGTACATGAAGAAATCGTATCCGGGCGCGATGGCGGTCACGATCAGGCCGAGCGAGGCGAAGCACAGGCCGACCAGCAGCGCGAGCGGGATCAGCCACAGCGTCAGCGGCGAATGCGACAGGCCCAGAACCCAGATCACCGCCAGCACCGCCATCCCGGCCAGCAGGCTCTTGCTCGCCGCCCAGACGATTTCCGAGAACACGATATCGTCCAGAGTGATCGGCGTGTTGAGGATCGCCTCCCAGGTGCGCTGCTCGTGCATGCGCGCGAAGCCGGAATACAATGCCTCGAAGCTGGCGCTGTTCATGGCGCTGTAGCACACCGTTCCGGCGGCGAGGAAGGCAATATAGGACATGCCGCCAACTTCGGGCAGCATCCCGCCCAGCCCGTAGCCCAGACCCAGCATGTAGATCACCGGGTCGGCGAGATGGCCGAGGATCGACGAGCCTGCCATCTTCTGCCACACCAGGAAGTTGCGCCGCCAGATCGGGACGAAGCGCAGGCTTGGACGCGGCAGGGCAAAATGATTCTTGCTCATGGGTGCCTTGGAAGGGAAGGGAGAAGGGAGAAGGGATCGCGGCTGCGCCGCTCAAGGGCGAAAGCGGGCATGGCAGTTTCCCTTCTCTCTTCCTCCTTCCCCCTTCTCTCGCATGCAATGCGGCTATTCATTCGCGCATCTCCCGTCCGGTCAATTTGAGGAACACGTCTTCCAGGTTCGCCGGGCGATGCAGGTAGCGCAATTGGGGGTGCTGTTGCAATTCTGCCAACAGCGGTTGCGCATCCAGCACGTAACAGAATACCGACTCGCCGCTGATTTCGAAACGTTGCGCATGCCGCGCCGCATGGTCTTGCGCCCATGCCGCCGCGTGCTCGCCGAACACCTCGACCACCTGCGGCTCGATGTTCTGTTCGATCAGTTCGCGCGGCGAGCCTTCGCTGATGAGGCGCCCGTTGTCCATTACCGCGAGGCGGTGGCAGAGGCGCTCGGCTTCGTCCATGAAGTGCGTGGTGAGCAGCAGCGTTTTGCCGCGCGCGGTGAGTTCGCGCAGGCGCTGCCAGATCAGGTGGCGCGCCTGCGGGTCGAGGCCGGTGGTCGGCTCGTCGAGGAAGATGACCTCCGGGTCGTTCACCAGCGCGCGCGCCAGGGTCAGGCGCCGCTTCATGCCGCCGGACAGGGTGGGCACCCGGGCGTCGCGCTTGCCGGTCAGGCTGGCGAACTCCAGCAGCTCCGGCAGGCGCGCCTCGATGGCCGCATCGCTCATGCCGAAGTAGCGCCCGTACACCAGCAGGTTTTCCGCTACCGTAAAGTCCGGATCGAGGTTGTCCATCTGCGGCACTACGCCGACGCGCAGCCGCGCGGGGCGCGCCTCTTCCGGCACGTGATAGTCCAACAACCGCAGTTCGCCCGCATCCGGTGCGATCAGGCCGAGCAGCAGGCGCAGCGTGGTAGTCTTGCCCGCGCCGTTCGGCCCGAGCAGGCCGAAGCACTCGCCGCGCCGGATGGACAGGTTCAGCCCGTCCACCACCGGCTGCCCGCCGTAGCATTTGCGCAGCTTGCGCGCGCTCAATACCGGGTTCGTTTCATTCATCTTATAGAAAAAACAGTTGTCCGCAGATTACGCAGATTTTCGCCGATTAAACAACGAGTCACTTTAAAGCTGCCGACACACTTATTGGGTGATTTGGCACGCATCCGCAGATGACTGAATATCTGCGTAATCTGCGGATTGCGTTTCAGGGTTGTTTCTTCTGGATCAATTCGATCTTGTACCCGTCCGGGTCTTCGGCGAACGCGATCACCGTACTGCCGTGTTTCATCGGCCCGGCTTCGCGCACCACCCTGCCGCCGCGCTGCCTGATGTTGTCGCAGGCGGCATAGGCGTCGGCTACCTCGATCGCGATGTGGCCGAAGGCGTTGCCGAGTTCGTACTTTTCCACGCCCCAGTTATGGGTGAGCTCGATCGACGTGCTGCCGGCTTCGTCGCCGTAGCCGACGAAGACCAGGGTGAACTTCCCTTCCGGGTAGTCGGCGCGGCGCAGCAATTTCATGCCGAGCACGCCCGTATAGAAAGCGAGCGATTTTTCCAGGTCGGCCACACGCAGCATGGTATGCAGGATACGCATCAGGACTCCATTTTTTCGAAATTGTCTTTGCGGTTATTAGGGTAAAATGCGCGCCCGAAAGCGCATTTTACCATTGCCCACATCATGTCCGAATCTTTCCCGCTCGTAATGAGTTTTGCCGCGACCGACCCCAGCGGCGGCGCCGGCTTGCAGGCCGACCTGCTGACTATTTCCAGCATGGGCTGCCATCCTCTGTCGGTGGTCACCGCCATTACCGTGCAGGATACCAGCGGGGTGGACGACGTGCTGCCGATCGATCCGGAGTGGGTGGTGGATCAGGCGCGCGCGATGCTGGAGGATGTGCCGGTTGCGGCATTCAAGGTCGGCCTGCTCGGCAGCGTGGAAAATATTGCGGCCATCGCCGAAGTGATGGCGGATTACCCGGATATCCCGCTGGTGCTCGACCCGGTGCTGGCGTCGGGGCGCGGCGACGAACTGGCGAACGAAGACATGCTGGATGCGATGCGCGAACTGCTGATTCCGCAGGCCACCATTATCACGCCGAACAGCATGGAGGCGCGCCGCCTCGCGCAGGACGAGGACAACGACGAGGACGATCCGACCCTGGAAGAGTGCGCCAAACGTATTCTGCGCATGGGTTGCGAGTACGTGCTGATTACCGGCACCCACGAGCAAACGCCCAAGGTCATCAACACCCTTTACGGCGACGACGGCGTGATCGGCAGCGATAGCTGGGCGCGCCTGCCGGGAATTTATCACGGTTCCGGCTGCACATTGTCCGCCGCGATTGCGGCGCTGCTGGCGCAGGGCGTGGACGTGCCGGAAGCGGTCAAGGAGGCGCAGGAATACACCTGGCAAACCTTGAACGCGGGCTTCCGCCCCGGCATGGGCCAGCATATCCCGGACCGGTTGTTCTGGGCGCGCGGGGAAGAGGATGAAGAGCAACCCGTACGCCCGAATTAACGAATGCAGGAATGTGCAGCAGGATTTAACCCCTCCCCCTTCAAGGGGGAGGTAATACCCTCTCTCCAACTCTCTCCCAGAGGGAGAGAGAGCGGTCGTCCCCTCCCCTTCAGGGGGAGGGTTAGGATGGGGGTGGGTTCGAGGGGGATGGGGTTTGCAGTATCGAAAAAAACGTCATGTCGCATTTTAACCCCACCCCCGCCCTAACCCTCCCCCTGAAGGGGAGGGGACTCTTTCAGCGGGCGTTTGGCGGGCTATATGCGATCACGCCTGACGAGCCCGACACGGTGGAATTGCTGCGCAAGGTGCGCCTGGCGTTGCTGGGCGGAGCGCGGGTGGTGCAGTATCGCAATAAGATTGCCGACGGTGAATTACGCCTGAAGCAGGCGGAGGCGTTGCGCGCATTGACGCGCGAATTTGCCGTAACGCTGATCGTCAATGACGACGCTGCGTTGGCGCGGCAGGTGGATGCGGACGGTGTGCATCTGGGCGGTGCGGACGGCAACGTAGCGGAAGCGCGCGCACTGCTTGGCAGCGGTAAAATCATCGGCGCGTCTTGTTATAATCGCCTGGCGCTGGCGCAGGAGGCGGTGCGGCAGGGTGTGGATTACGTGGCATTCGGCAGTTTTTTTTCTTCCACGGTGAAGCCGGGTGCGGTGGCCGCCACCCTCGATCTGTTGCGCCAGGCACGCCGCGAGTTGGATGCGCCCATCGTCGCGATCGGCGGCATTACGCCGCAGAACGCCGCGCGGTTGATCGATGCGGGTGCGGATGCCCTGGCGGTGATTTCGGCGGTATTTTCCCCAGCGGATATCGAAGGCGCAGCAAGACAATTTTCCAATCTATTTGAACAAGGTAAACCAGCATGACTTCGCATAATCCCAAGATTTCCAATAATGAGTCCCTATTCGACGAATCCCAAAAAGTCATCCCCGGCGGCGTGAATTCGCCGGTGCGCGCGTTCCGCTCGGTCGGCGGTACGCCGCTGTTCTTCCAGCGCGGCCAGGGCGCCTACGTGTGGGACGCGGACGGCAAGAAATATACCGATTACGTCGGTTCATGGGGGCCGATGATCGTAGGCCATTGCCACCCCGAAGTGGTCAAAGCGGTGCAGGATGCGGCCGCACAGGGGCTGGGTTTCGGCGCGCCGACTGCGGCCGAACTGGAACTGGCGAATTTGTTATGCAAACTGTTACCGAGCCTGGAGATGGTGCGCCTGGTCAGTTCCGGCACCGAAGCGACGATGTCGGCGATCCGCCTCGCACGCGGCTTTACCGGACGTTCGCGCATCATCAAATTTGAAGGCTGCTATCACGGCCATTCCGACGGCTTGCTGGTCAAAGCTGGCTCCGGCGCGCTGACCTTCGGCCAGCCGAGCTCGTCCGGCGTGCCCGCCGAGATCGCGGCTCTGACCACGGTGCTGGACTACAACGATGCCGCCGGGCTGGAAAAAACCTTCTCCGCGACGGGCAACGAAATCGCGGCGGTGATCGTCGAAGTGGTGGCGGGCAACATGAATCTGGTTACGCCCAAGCGCGAGTTCCTCGAAGCGATGCGCGCGCTATGTACGAAATACGGCGCGGTGCTGATCCTCGACGAGGTGATGACCGGTTTCCGCGTCGGTTTGCAAGGCGCGCAGGGCTATTACGGCATCAAGCCCGATCTGGTCACGCTGGGCAAGGTGATGGGCGGCGGCCTGCCTGCGGCGGCGTTCGGCGGGCGGCGCGACATCATGCAGTGCCTCGCGCCGCTCGGCGCGGTTTACCAAGCTGGCACCCTGTCCGGCAATCCGGTGGCGGTGGCGGCCGGGCTGTCCACGCTCAAATTGGTGCAGAGCCCCGGTTTCTACGAACGCCTTGCGCAACTGGCGAAACAGCTCACCGAGGGCCTGACTGCGGCGGCGCAAAAACACGGCATCCCGTTCTGCGCACAATCGGTTGGCGGCATGTTCGGCCTGTATTTCAGCAAGTCGCTGCCGACCAGCTACGCCGAAGTGATGAGTTGCGACAAGGAAGCGTTCAACCGTTTCTTCCATGCCATGCTGGACGCGGGCCATTACCTCGCGCCGTCGGCTTTCGAGGCGGGCTTCGTCTCCGCCGCACACAGCGACGCGGACATCGCCGCGACCATTGCCGCCGCCGACAAAATTTTTGCTGGCTGGTAATGGGTCTGTTCTCGCAGGCGGCGTTCTACACTACGGTCAACCATCTGCGCGACCTGCCGCAGCACGGCGGCAGGGAAGTTGCGTTCGTCGGGCGTTCCAACGCGGGCAAGTCGAGCGCGATCAATACGCTGGCCAATCATGTGCGGCTGGCCTACACCAGCAAAACACCGGGGCGCACCCAGCATCTCAACTACTTTGCGCTGGGCGACAACAATTTCCTGGTGGATTTGCCGGGCTACGGTTATGCCAAGGTGCCGCCTGACGTGCAGCGGCATTGGGAGCAATTGCTGAGCCAATACCTGCAAACCCGCGAGGAGCTGGCAGGACTGGTGGTCATCATGGACGCGCGCCACCCGTTGACCGAACTGGACGAGACGATGCTGGACTGGTTCGCGCCGACCGGCAAGCCAGTGCATATCCTGCTCACCAAATCGGACAAACTCAGCCGCCAGCAAGCCACACTGACGCTGAATCGCGTAAAATCGCACCTGGCCGAACACTTTTCGCAGTGCACCGTGCAGTTGTTCTCCAGCCTGAAAAAGATCGGCACGGAGGAAGCGGAAAGGGTGATTGCGGGCTGGCTGAAAGATTGACAGGCAAAAAATTGCCCCTGAGCCAAAAGGAGAAGGCTAGGGGCAAAAAAGTCTTAACAAGGGGTTAAGACGCCCGCTCAGGGAGGAGAAACGGGGAACGATTAATCATCGTTCACAATATCAGATAAGCGTTCTCTTAAATAGTTCCAGAATATCCAAAATTTTTAGGAAAAATCATGCAAACACTCGGACAATACCCTCACTCCAGGATGCGCAGGATGCGCCGTGATGCCTTTTCACGGGACTTGATGCGTGAGCATGTGCTTACTCCAGCAGATTTTATTTACCCGGTTTTTGTGCTGGAAGGCGGCAACAAGGTCGAGGGCGTGAAGTCCATGCCGGGGGTGCAGCGCAAAACTTTGGATCTTCTGCTCAAGGATGCCGAGCAATGCGTAAAGCTGGGCATCCCGGTGATGGCGATCTTCCCGGTGATCGACGCACCGCTGAAGAGCCTGGACGCCAAAGAGGCCTACAACCCGGACGGCTTGGTGCCGCGCGTGGTCGCCGCCCTGAAAAAGAACTTCCCCGAACTTGGCGTGATGACCGACATCGCGCTAGACCCCTACACCAGCCACGGCCAGGACGGCCTGATCGACGACAGCGGCTACGTCCTCAACGACGAGACCGTGGAAGTGCTGGCGCAGCAGGCGCAGGTTCATGCCGTCGCCGGGGCCGATATCGTCGCCCCCTCCGACATGATGGACGGGCGCATCGGCGCGGTGCGCTCCGCGCTGGACCGCAAGGGCTGCATCCATACGCGCATCATGGCCTATTCCGCCAAATACGCCTCCAGCTTCTACGGCCCGTTCCGCGACGCGGTCGGTTCCAGCGGCAACCTCGGCGCGGGCAACAAGTACACCTACCAGATGGATCCGGCCAACTCCGACGAAGCACTGTGGGAAGTAGGCCTCGATTTGCAGGAAGGTGCCGACATGGTGATGGTCAAGCCCGGCATGCCTTACTTGGACATCGTGCGCCGCGTGAAGGATGAGTTCAAGGCACCAACTTTCGTTTACCAGGTCAGCGGCGAATACGCCATGCTCAAAGCCGCCGCACAGAACGGCTGGCTGAACGAACAGGCCTGTGTGCTGGAAGCGTTGCTGGCGTTCAAACGCGCCGGGGCGGATGGGATACTGACGTATTTTGCGCTGGATGCGGCGCGGTGGTTGAAGGAGTAAGGTTGTGCCAACCATCAGCCAGTTCTTCGGGATCGTGATCCAGATGTTCTGGAATGAGCACGCGCCGCCGCATTTTCACTGTCAGTATGGAGAGTTCGAGGCGAGCATCAACATTCGGACATTGGATGTAAAAGAGGGCAAAATGCCCAGACGCGCGTTGAGCCTCGTGCTGGATTGGGCTGAACTGCATCAGGCGGAATTGCTCGAAGACTGGACACTTTGCGAAGCAAAGCAGCAACCCAAACCCATTGCACCTTTGGAGTGATCATGGCCGCCTACTGGAGAGTAAATGAAGTTCGAGTGA
>Ga0156175_1021_pt1 | contig 37506 bp, 29 predicted proteins | sample RifCSPlowO2_12_FD_107828 | JGI IMG/M metagenome (GOLD analysis project Ga0156175, IMG submission 107828) | Gallionellales bacterium RIFCSPLOWO2_12_FULL_59_22
CTCGGCCAGCGCGGGGGTATCCCCCCCTTTGAAAAAGGGGGGTGAGGGGGGATTTGGATGTCGCACGGATACAAAAACCCCCCTCGGCCCCCTCGCAAGCTCTCCCCCTTTTGCAAAGTGGGAGGCCGGTTGAATTTTCCAATGAATTATTTGGGTTGAAATGTAAAGAGGCGAAACGATGCTAGCTACCGCAACCTTGCCCGACAAATATCGGATTTCCATTCCTGAATCCGCCTGCTCATGAGCATGTTCGGCCTGATCAAAACATTGTCCGATGCCGCTGTCGATTATGTGCTGGTCGGCGGGCTGGCCGCGACCATGGAGAAATCATCATGAAACCGCACCCGACGGGCCATTGTGAAACTGGGGTCTGTCCCCCATGGCACCCATGGCACTACCTTAAGCACAATGACGGCAAACCCCCTCCCCTTCAAGGGGAGGGTTGGGGTGGGGATGGGGTTGAATGTGGCGAAAGAACCCATCCCCATCCTAGCCTTCCCCTTGAAGGGGAAGGGACGATAGCTCCCCACGATTTTTTTGGGGAAAGGAAGTATGTCGATTTGTGCAGCATCTGGTGCTTTTCGCTTAAGGTAGTGCCATGAGGGTCTGTCCCCGGTTTCTGCTGTTCTTTGTGCTGGCGGCGATGCTGTTGTTGCCGGTATCGGTGGCGCATGCCTTTGATGCCAATGTGTGCGCGGCGGATCGATTCGGCGACGATCTGAACTGCACGGCCAACGATGTCTCCATTACCGGCATGAGAGTGGTCGGCGATACGACCGCCTGCGTCGGCGGCACCGACATATCCCTCGACTTGGAAATGACGATCAACTTTGCCACGCCGGACCGCTGGGACATCGGCGTTTTCATTTCCAACGACGGCCAAAGCCCGCAAACGAAGTCTGCCATCGGCGAGGCCAAGAGCTGCTCGGTGTCGGTGCTGCCTACCGCCAGCCCGTTCCTGAACCTGGACAGCGACGGCTGCGGCGACGGCAATGGAACGATCGGCGGCGGCACCGGCGGCGGCATCCATTACATGACCAACGTATCGGTGCCCTGCCAGTCGCTGCCCGGATCGGGGGGAAAGCTGTATATCCCGTTCGTCGTGAGCTGGGACAACCAATCGTCGCCTTCCGGCGACACCTGCAATTCGAACGAAGATCCGGTGCCCAACACCAAGTCGAAGTGCAATGCACCGACGGTCCTCCAGGGCACTATCGACGTGGTGGTGCTGCCCAGCATCACCAAGACCGACGGCCCGAATAAGGACACGCTGTTTTCCGGCGACACCACCACCTATGATGTCACCATCACCAACAGCACCGGAGTTTCACTGTCCGGCGCGGTGTTCAAGGATCCGGCCGTATCCGGCATCACCGTCAGCGGCGTGAGCTGTTCCGCCGCAGGCGCCGCCGCCTGCCCGGCAAGCAGCACGGTGGCGGACATGCAGGGCGCGGGCATCGCTATTCCGGAGATGCCGGTGGGCGGCAGCGTAATTTTTTCGATCACCGCGATGCTGACCGGCACGGCATCGACCACGCTCACCAACACCGCCTACGTTACGGTCGGCAGCCAGACCAACTCGGCCAGCGACAGCAACATGATCGTGGATTCCATTTTTATCGATCCGCCGACCCAGTCGAAGACCGGCGACAAGAACTCGATAGTCACCTACACCTACACGCTCCATAACTATGGCGTAACCACGGATACCGTCAACCTTTCGGTGGCTTCGAGCAAGATGTGGTCAGTGACCAGCAGCCCCGCCTCGGTTGAGCTCGCCCCAGGCGGATCGACCACCATCACGGTCACGGTGGCGATCCCCGGCGGCGCCGCCGTCGGCACGCTGGATACCACCACGCTCACCGGCTACTCCACCGATACCGGCAAGACCGCCACCGCCACCGCCATCACCACGGTGACCAACGTGCTGACGCTGGTGCCCAGCAATACCGGCTCCGGCGGCGCCGGAACCAATGTCTATTACGCTCACCGTGTCCAGAACAACGCGAATACCGTCCCCGGCCAGAAGGTGTCGCTGACGCCCAGTTTTACGGCGGGCGCCTGCACGGGCTGGACGAGCGCGCTCTACGAGGCCGATAAATCGACTCCCATGACGTCGCCGCTCACGCTTGCGGACAACGGCGGCTACAAGGATTTCATTCTCGGAATTCACATCCCGACGGGCACGGCGGCGGGCGCCACCTGCACCGCCTCGCTGGCTGCCGCCTATACGTTGGGTGCGGCCAATACCGTAACAGTGACCGATGTCACCACGGTCAAGAACCTGCTGCTTTACGAAGACCCCGCCTATACCGCCGAGCAGTACACCTATCCGGCGGGCAATGCCGTGTACGGGAAATCCTTCGGCATGACCAACGGCCAGCCGTATTACTACCGCTGGATCGATCCCACCGGCGCGGTGCTTCGCTATTCGCCGGTGACGAATAATCTGGTTTCGCTGCCCGATACCTACGAAATTCCCAGCGCCGGCCCGCTCGGCACCTGGACGGTGCAAATCTGCAACAACGCCACTACCGCCACCTGCACGATCTTTACGCAGACCAATTTCTACGTCGGGCCGGATCACCTGAAAGCCAGCTATAGCGGCGCAGATCCCAAGGTTAATACCAGCGTGCTGATCGATCTGGCGCTGCATGACAAATTCAACCATGTGGTGCCGTTCGACGCGTTGGGCAACCTGGTCAGGGGCGACCCGGTCGATCCCGAGGGGCCGCTGATGGTTACGGTGACGGTCAGCGGCTCCGCCGAGATCGTCGACGACCCCTTGCTTACCACGCTGGGCAACTACACGATCAGCGGCCAGACCATCACCGGCCGCTTGAGCGGCACGACGGGCACGGCACGGATCGTGATCCGCAGCGCGGTCGCCGGAGAAGTGGCAGTCACGCCGGCCAGCTACAAGGGGGTGCTGTATGGCTCCACGGTGCGCGATGAGCCGGTGACCGTGACCTTCGTTTCTGCGGCACTGGATCACATTCGCATCGAGCACACGGGCTCGGGCGTCACCTGTGCGCCGACGACGCTGACGGTGAAGGCCTGTGCAGATGCTGCATGTTCTGCCTACTATACCGGCGGTGTGACGGGCACGCTGACGGCGAGCGGTGCGCCGACGGTGAACTGGGTGGACGGGGCGAGCTTCAGCATCGCCGCTTCGGGTTCGACCACGGAGAGCGTGCAGGTAACCACGGTGGGGACGGTGACCTGGGGGATGACATCAGTGGCGCCAGCGCCAGTCAATTCGACCGCCTGTTATATCGGCGCAACGGCATCATGCGATTTTACTGCCGCGCTGGCCGGTTTCCTGTTCAATGTGCTCGACCATTATTCGGATGTCGTGCAGAACATTACGGTCAGCGCCGTCAAGCAGGAGGACAATAGCCTGGCCTGTGCGCCCGCATTTATTAGCACCGGCAAGAAGGTCAATTTCGGTTGTAGCTACAGCAATCCGGCCAGCGGCACACTGCCGGTCACGGTCGGCGGGAGCGATATCACCTGCGACGCGAGCGGTGGCGTCAGCCTCAGTTTCAATGCCAGCGGCGTGGCGACCACGACGGTGAAGTATGCCGATGTTGGCCAGATGAGCCTGACAGCGAGCTACACCGGCAGCGGCGACAGCGAGGCCGGTCTGGTGATGAGCGGCAGCGACTATTTCATCGCCGCGCCGGCGAGTTTCGCCATTACGGCCACCGGCCCCTTCGTGGCGGGCAGCCCCTTCAGCGCGACCGTGACGGCGAGGAATGCCAGCGGCAACGCCACGCCCAACTTCGGCAATGAAACTTCGTCGGAAGGCGTTACGCTGACTTCGACGCTGGTGCCGCCGGTGGGCGGCAGCAATCCCGCCTTGGCCAGCGGAACGATCCCCGGCAGCGAGTTCGGCGCAAGCGGGATGGTCAGCGATGCGGATGGCGTAGCGAAGGTGACCAACCTGAGCTGGAGCGAGGTCGGAAACATCACGCTGAATGCCGTGCTGACCAGCGGCGGCTACCTCGGCTCGGTGTTGAACGCGACTGGCAGCAGCGCGACGACCGGGCCATTCATCCCGGAACATTTCGACGTCGAACTGGTGTCGGCTTCCGGTGTGCCGATGGCCTGCCCGAACGGCCTGACTTGCCCGACTAACCTGCCGCCGGGCGCGAGCGGTTTCGTCTATTCCGGCCAGCCGTTCCGCGTGCGGGTGACGGCGAAAAATCTGGGCGGCAGCAAGACCGCCAACTATGACGACGCGCTGGGCTTTTCCAAGAAAGTGACCCTGAGCGCGTGGGATGCGCTCGGCAGCATCGTGACGCAGAATCCCCCCACGCCTCCGTCGAACGATGACTTGTTAAACAATGGAGTTATTACGGCGGCGACCTTTGCCTTGGGTGTGGCGACCACAGCCACGCCGACCTACACCTTTGGCACGGCGCCGACCGCGCCGACCGACATCTATGTGCGCGCCACCGATACCGATAGCGTGTCCTCGCGCCGCGCGTCTTCGCCGGGTAGTTCGGTCGAGCCGGGGCTTAAGGTGGCCAGCGGGCGCGTCAAGGTTTCCAACGCTTACGGCTCGGAATTGCTGCCGCTGACGCTGACGGCGACGGCGCAGTATTTCGGCGGCGCTACAGAAGGCTGGGTTAACAGCGTTACGGACGACGCCACAGGCTTGACGGTGGCGGGAACATCTCCTGTCGGAAGCGGCACAACCACGGTATCGCCGCTTAGCGGCACCCTGGACGACGGAGAGCTGGAAATTAATTTGGACGTACCGACCGCCGGCCCCGGAGTCGCCACGATTACTCCGGCAGTTACCGGTTGTGCCGTTCCGGCAACATGTTACTTGCCGCTTATTCAAGGTACGGGGACTTTCGGCGTATACAAGGGCAACAATAGATACATTTACCGCAGGGAGCGTTATTGAGGCAGATGGCCGGCGCAATGCCCGTTGCTTATTGCGGCCTTCAAGAAGCGGCAGGCGAAACGCTAAGGACGCGCTGATTTATTCGGTTTCGTCGTTCCCGCGAAGGCGGGAACCCAGTTAAGTAAAGGCACTGGATCCCCGCCTTCGCGGGGATGACGAATAAATCAGCGCCTCCCTAAACCTGTTGAATAGACAGTAAACCCCCCGCTATTTGTTTGATTGAACTTTGCAAAGCTGTCCATAATCTGCCACGACCTGCAAAATATTTCATGGCGAAAGACAGTGATCTGGAATAACCGAACAGCCCTCATAGCAGCGCCTTGCCCTGGCAAAAGAAGATGGCCGCGCCGTGCGCATATGGATTGCTTGCGCTCGTCGCAACGGGGTGTTGAACCAACTTCGCATCGGTTATGAAAATACCGCTCATTTCTTCATTGTTCGGGACGCGAGGCCGCGCTGGTGGCCGGTTCGCCATCGGCCTGGGTGCGCACGGCATTTATCTGGCGAAGGTCAAATTTAGCGGGGCGTTGCCGCATGTGGTGCGCTGCGAATATCACGAGACCGGCGCGGTGTCGGCGGCTGCGCTGGCAAAGCTGTGCCGCGAGGCGGGTATCGGCGGCCACCATTTCACCACGCTGCTGATGCCGGGCGAATATCAGCTATTGCTGGTCGAGGCGCCGAATGTGCCCGCCGAGGAACTGAAGACGGCGATCCGCTGGAAGATCAAGGATGGCTTGAGTTACAGCGTCGATGATGCCACGGTGGATGTGTTGCAGATTCCCGCCAGCAATTCCGGCCCGGAGCGCGCGCAATCCCTGTATGCCGTCGCGGCATCCAACGATGTCATCAGGAAGCACATGGCGTTATTCGAGCAGGCAAAAATCGATTTTGACGTGATCGACATTCCGGAAATGGCGCAGCGCAACATCGCCGCGCTGTTCGAACAGGAAGAACGCGCGCTGGCCATGCTGGTTTTCGACGACTACGGCGGCCTGCTGACGTTTACTTCCGGCGGCGAGCTGTACCTGACGCGGCGCATCGAAATCAGCGCGGGGCAGTTGCAGGACGCCAACGAGAATCTGCGCGAACAATCCCGCGACCGCGTCGAGCTGGAGTTGCAGCGTTCGCTGGATTATTTCGACCGCCAGTTCAATCACCTGACGGTCAGCCGCATCCTGGTATGCGCACCCGAAAGCACGGGCCTGGTGGAGTTCCTGAGTTCGACGATGGGCGCGAATATAGAAAAGCTGGACTTGTCGCAGGTGCTGGACATCAGCGCGGTTCCGGCGCTGGCCGACTGCGAATTCGCCTCATACGCGTTGACGGCGCTGGGCGCGGCATTGCGCCGGGTAGAGTGAGCGCGATGAGCCAGCAGATCAACCTGTTCAACCCGGCCTTCGTCAAGCAGAGCGAACATTTTTCGCTGCTGAATATCGTGCAGTCGCTGGGCCTGATTATTGCGGGCTCGTTGCTGTTTTACGGCTATGCGGTTTATCAGGTCGGCCAGATCGAGAAGCAGGCGGAAGCAAGCGCGAAGCTCTACAACACCGAGCAGGCGCGCCTGGCGCGCTTCGCCGCCGAATTCTCGCCGCAACAGGCCAACCAGGCGTTGCAGGACGAGGTGCAGCGGCTGGAAAAGCGGGCCGCCGGCCAGTCCGAATTGATCGAAGTCATGAAGTCCGGCGCGGTGGGCAATACCACCGGTTACTCGGAATACATGCGCGCCTTCGCGCGCCAGGTGGCGCAGGGATTGTGGTTGACCGGCTTCAGGATAACCGGCGATGCGGCGCAAATCAGCCTGAGCGGCGCGGTGCTCGCCCCGGAATTGTTGCCCGCCTATATTCAGCGCCTGAGCAAGGAAAGCGCCATGCGCGGCAAGACTTTCACCACCCTGCAAATGCAACAGCCGAAGCCCGATGCAAGCCGGGGCGCAGTCCCGCGTTATGTCGAATTTCTCCTGCACTCCAGCCCGGATGCCGGGGCCGGAAAATGAAGCGCTACTGGGAATTGGCGCGCAACAGGATCGACGGGATGTCGCTGCGCGAGCGCGCGATAATTTTTCTGGCCGCGGCATTTGTGGTGATCGCGCTGATCGACAAGTTCTTGCTCGAAGCTTCGCTGGCGAAACAAAAAACCTTGTCGGCGCAAGTGGTGCAGCAGCAGGAAAAAATGAAGGAGTTGCAGGCCCAGATACAGGCCTTGCTGCAAGCCAGAAGCGACGACGAACGTTCGCCGCTGCGCGCCCGGCTGGCGCAACTCAAGCTCCAGTTGCAGGAACAGGACGGCTATCTGCAAAGCCGCAGCGAGCGGCTGGTCGAACCCGACAAGATGGCCGGTTTGCTGGAGCAGGTGCTGAACAAGAACGACAGGCTGCAACTGATCGAACTGAAAACCCTGCCGGCCAGCCCGCTGATCGAAAAACCCAAGACAGCCGCAGCGCAATCTCCCGATGCGGAGCCGCAGGCCGGAGAAAATCAGCCTGATCCGCAAAAACAAATCTTCAAACACGGCATTCGGATTACCGTGCGTGGCGGCTATCTGGATATGTTGCGTTACCTTGCCGCTCTGGAAGAACTGCCGTCGCGAATGTTCTGGGGGGAGGTCGCCCTGAGCGTGGAGAAATATCCCGATGCGGTGCTGACGCTGACCCTGTACACCTTGAGTCTGGACAAGACATGGCTGACGGTGTGATGCGGGAGTCAGAAGTTCATGGGGCGGGTGAGCGTGGCGTTAACCGGCAGCTTATGACACCGTATTTTGGCGGCTTAGCCGAATGGCTATGCAAAGCTATCCGCCGGGTGTTATGCATACGGCGGAAGGCGTTGCGCTTTTCCGCCCTGCACGCCGCCTTCTACCTTCTACCTTCTGCTTTCTGTTGTGCCGAGGAGCTGCCCGACCCGACCCGCCCGCCGCCGGGCATCCTCGCGCCTCTCGCGGAGGGTGAAGCGCCGCCCGCTCCCGCCGGCCTGCAATCCACCATCATTTCCAAAACGCGCCGTGCGGCGATTATCGACGGCGAAACCGTCGAATTGGGCGGGAAACATGGCGCTGCAAAACTGATCGAAGTGAACGAAGGCAACGTAGTATTGCGCGGAGCGCAGGGGAGACAGGTGATGTCGCTGTTTCCCGGAATAACGATGAGGAGCGGGACGGAAGTGAAGGAGAAGCAGCGACCGGCGGCAAGCGAGGTGCAGACCGGCAAGCAGGTAAATAAGCCTGTCGCACGCGAGGAGAAGAAATGAAGAATTTGTTATGGCTGTGGGCGCTGCTGTTATTGGCAGGTTGCGCCGCGCCGGGCGGTAAAAACACCACGGCAGAAGCCATCCAGCGCGAAATGTACCAGGCCGCGCGAAACGGCGTGCAACCGGGCCACCTCGACGCGGTGAATAACGCGTTGCTGCCGCCGCTGTCAGCGGCTTTGCAGGATGTGGACAGCAAGCCGCTGGAAACGAAATTCGATATGACGGTGAACAATACGCCGGTCACCCAGGTATTCATGGCTATCGTTTCGGGCACCCGTTACAGCATGTTGCTGCACCCGGAAGTCGGCGGCAACATTTCGCTCAACCTCAAGGATGTTACGGTGTTCGAGGCGCTGGAGGCGGTCCGCGAGCTGTATGGCTACGAATACAAGGTCGATGGCACCCGTATTTACATTCATCCGATTTCGCTGCAGACGCGGCTTTTTCAGGTGAATTATCTGACCGGCCAGCGCAAGGGGGAATCGCTGCTGCGCGTATCGGGCGGATCGGTGGGGGAAGCTCCGGCCAGCACGGCGGGCACCACGACGGCGGTTCAGTCGTCGCCGACCGGCGCGGGGCGTTCGGATAGCAGCAAGGTCACCATGAGTTCCAGCGCGGATTTCTGGGATGAGTTGAGCAAGTCGCTCACCGCTATTGTCGGAAACGACAAGGGGCGCAGCGTGGTGATCAGCCCGATGTCCGGCGTGATCGTGGTGCGCGCGATGCCGGATGAGTTGAGGAACGTCGCGGCTTACCTCAAGGCTTCGCAGGTTTCAATCGAGCGGCAGGTGATCCTCGAGGCGAAAATAATCGAGGTGCAGCTGAACGACGGGTACCAATCCGGGATCAATTGGGGCGGGTTCGGTTATTTGAAATCCAGCCCGGAGAGCAGGGGGTCGTTCGGGCAAATTAGCCCCGGAGCATCGCTTAACCCCAATACGGCGGACGGCGCGGCAACCCTGATTTCCAATGCGGTGCTCTCGGCAATTCCGGGCGCCACGCTGATCAGCAGCGCCGAAAATGCGGGGGCGATGTTCGGTCTCGCGTTCCAGACCAGCAATTTTGCCGCGCTACTCAATTTCCTCGAATCGCAGGGCAACGTGCATGTGCTGTCCAGTCCGCGCATTGCCACGTTGAACAACCAGAAGGCGGTGCTCAAAGTCGGCACGGATGAGTTTTTTGTGACTAATGTATCCTCAACCACAACTGCCACCGGTGGTGCTGGTTCCGTTACGACACCGAGCGTGACGCTGCAACCGTTCTTTTCCGGCATCGCGCTGGACGTGACGCCGCGCATCGACCAGAACAACGAAATCATCCTGCATATCCATCCTTCGGTGAGCCAGGTCAGCACCGTGAACAAGACGGTTAACACGGGTACGGGCGGCACGTTGAATTTGCCGCTTGCCTCCAGTTCGGTTTCCGAGACCGACAGTGTCGTGCGGGTGCGCGACGGGCAGATTGTCGCCATCGGCGGGCTGATGCGCCAGGCAACCTTCGACGACCGCTCCGGTCTGCCGGGGTTGTCCAGAACCAGCCCGTTGTTCGGCCAGACTAGCCTGCGCAGCGAAAAACGCGAACTGGTGATCCTGCTGAAGCCCACGGTGGTGGATAACGACAAGGACTGGTCGCAGGACATCACGCAAAGCCGCAACCGGTTTAGCAGGCTGAACGGGCAGGGCGCCAGGCCATAATGTACCTGCAACACTTCGGGCTGCGCGAACCGCCTTTCAGCCTGACTCCCGACACCAGTTTCTTTTTCTCCTGTTCCAGTTATCAGGAGGCGCTCAATACGCTGCTGGTGGCCGCGCGCAACGGTGAGGGTTTTATCAAGATTACCGGCGAAGTGGGAACCGGCAAGACGCTGCTGTGCCGCAAATTTCTCGCCACGCTGAATCAGGGATGCCAATCCACCACGCTGATCGGCACGCAGGATCAGGCGGTCGATGCACCGTCCGCACCGCGTTTCATTACCGCCTACATCCCCAACCCCTATCTCGAGCCGCGCAGCCTGTTGCTGGCATTGGCGGGAGAATTCCGCGTGCCGCTGGACAAGGATACCGACCAGCACCAGTTGCTGAAGGGCTTGACGCGCGCGCTGCTGGATTGCGCGCGCAACGGGCAGCGCGCGCTGGTGTGCCTGGACGAGGCGCAGGCGATGCCGCTGGAAAGCATGGAAGTGCTGCGCCTGCTCACCAATCTCGAAACCGAGAAACGCAAGCTGTTGCAGGTGGTGTTGTTCGGCCAGCCGGAATTGAATGAACGTTTGCGGCACCACTCGATACGCCAGTTACGCCAGCGCATCAGCTTTCAATACAACCTCCAGGGGGTGCGCAAGGACGAGATGGAGCGCTATCTGCGCCATCGCTTGGCGGTGGCGCAATATCCCGGCGAAACGCTGTTCGGCAGGGGCGCGGTGGGCAAGCTGCACCGCATCACCGGCGGCACGCCCCGGCTGGTCAACATCGTTGCGCACAAGGCGTTGATGCTGGCGTTCGGCGAGGGCAGGCAGCAGGTGTCGCCCAAACATATCCGCGATGCGGCAGCCGATACCCCGGAAACGCGCCGCGACTGGCTGCCCTGGGCGCTGGCCTTGACCGGCGCGGCACTGATCGCCTCCCTGGGAAGCGCGTGGGTGGCTCTACAATGAGCGTCATCAACGAGGTGCTCAACCAGCTCGAACAGCGCGGCGCGCCTGCCGCGCCGGAGCAGACCTTGGTGCGCGCCGTGCCGCAGGGCAAACGCAACCTTGTCCTGCCTTTGCTCGCGGTGGCGCTGGCGCTGGCGGGCGGGGTCGGCGCATGGCAATGGATCCAGATGCGCAAGCCCAAGGTTGTTGCGGCGAATGCCATGCGGCCTCCGCTTGCCATAGCTGTGCCGGCTCCCGTGTCTGAACCTGTGTCCGCACCGGAGCCGGTCTCCGCCGTCCCGGCGTCTGTCGATGTTGTGGCCGCTCCGGCCAGCGCCATTGCCGGAAGTGCAGCCCCGCCGGCAGAAATGCTCCCGCCGGCCTCGCGCCTGAGTTCTGAATTGAGTTCGGTGCCGCTGCCATCCAGCCTCAGGGAACTAAAGCACGACGCCGGGCCGGGCAGAATGGATGCAGCCACGGTAATGGCGAAGCCATCGGCGCTTTCCGCCAAGCCGCAGCCGGCCGCCGCTCCGCCAGATGCGCCCGCCTCAGCCCGGCCGTCAAGCGGAACGCCGCCGATGAAGCGGGTCAGCCCGGCGCAACGCGCCGATGCCGAATTCCGCCAGGCGTTCGCGGCCATGCAGCAGGGGCATAGCGCCGACGCCATCGCGGGATACGAATCGGTGTTGCGTCTAGATGAGAGTCATGACGCGGCGCGCCAGGCGTTGGTGGCATTGCTGCTGGAAAATAAACGCGGCGCGGAAGCCGAGCGCGTGTTGCAGGAGCGGCTGAACGCCAGACCGGGGCATACCGGTTTCGCCATGCTGCTGGCGCGTTTGCAGGTGGAACACGGCGCCGTCGAAGCGGCGCTGGCGACGCTGGAAAAATCCCTGCCGCACGCCGATGCGCAGGCCGGTTACCAGGCATTTTTCGCGGCATTGCTGCAACGCCTGAACCGCCACAAGGAAGCGATCACGCATTACCAGGCCGCATTACGGCTTGCTCCAGACAATGGCGTCTGGCTGATGGGTTACGGCATTTCGTTGCAGGCGGTGCAGCGCAATGAGGATGCCGGGGATGCGTTCTGGCGCGCGCTGGAATCGAAAACGCTCAACCCGGAATTGCAGGCGTTCGTGCAGTCGAAAATCAAAGAGTTTTGAAGTAGGAACGAGTAAAGCTAAACCCCCTCCAACTCCCCCTTGTGCGAGCATCCGCTGCGCGGATTGCCTGCTTGACCCGCTTCAGGGGAAGAGTAAAGCAACTGCTCCTCCCCTGATAAGGGGAGGTTGGGAGGGGTTAGTGCTTATGCGGCAGCGTTCGCGCCACCACCCACGCCTCGATTTGGGCCGCGCCGCGTTTCTGCACCGCCTCGGCGAGCGCGTTCAGGCTGGCGCCGGTTGTCAGCACGTCGTCCACCAGCGCGACGCGCCTGCCGTTCAAGTCCATGTCGCAGCAGAACGCATCGCGCATGTTCTTCTTGCGCTCCTTCCAAGGCAGTGCAGATTGTGGCGGGGTGTCGCGTACGCGACGGCAGGCATGAGTGAGCAGTTCGAGTTCAAGCCTGCGAGCGACTCCGGCAGCGAGGAGTTGCGACTGGTTGAAGCCGCGTTCGCGCAGTTTCGTCGGATGCAGCGGCATCGGGACGACGCAGTCGGGCAGGCTGTCGATACGGCGCGCCAGCTTGCCCGCGAAGGCATGCGCCAGCGCGAGCTGTTCGCGGTATTTCATGGCATGGATCAGCTTGTCGAGCGGAAAGGCATAGCCGAATACCGCGGTGGTGCGGGAAAACAGCGGCGGGCGTTTCAGGCACTGCCCGCATATTTCTCCGCCCGGCGTCGGCAGCGCGCAGCCCGGGCAATGTGCCGCATCGAGCCAGGGCAGAGCACGGTCGCAGGCCGCGCACCACAGCCCGTCGCGGCTCATGCTGCCGCACAGCACGCAGGGTTGCGTCGGCGCGAATTGCCTGATTTTTGCGCCGATGTTCAAAAAATACCTGCGTATAATAGACAAGCTTTCGCCCTTTCCGGGATGGAGCGCCGTTTATTAATCATACCCGCTTAATTTTCCATGAGTACACAGACTCTCAGATTCATGCGTCACGCCGACAAGCGACCCGCGAACCAGCAACGCTGGAGCGTGGAGGAGGTGGAGGCCCTGTTCAAACTGCCGTTCGCCGATCTGCTGTATCGTGCGCAGCAGGTGCACCGCGAGCATTTCGACCCGAACGCGGTGCAGCTTTCCACTTTGTTATCGATCAAGACCGGCGGCTGCTCGGAAGACTGCGGCTATTGCCCGCAGTCGACGTTCAACTCGACCGGCGTGGAAGACCGCAAGATGCTCGACGTGGAAGAGGTGCTCGCCGCCGCAGAATTTGCCAAACAGAACGGTGCGGACCGCTTCTGCATGGGCGCGGCCTGGCGCGAACCCAGCGACGAAGACATGGCGAGCGTGGTGGAAATGGTCAGGGCGGTGCGCGGGCTGGGCTTGGAAACCTGCGCCACGCTGGGCATGCTCAACGACGAGCAGACCGAGCAGTTGCGCGCCGCCGGGCTGGACTACTACAACCATAATCTGGATACCGCGCCGGAGTTCTATGGCGAGATCATCGGCACACGCGACTACCAGGATCGCCTCGACACGCTGGAACGGGTGCGCAAGGCGGGCATGAACATATGCAGCGGCGGCATCGTCGGCATGGGGGAAAACCTCACGCAGCGCGCCGGTCTGATCGCGCAACTCGCCAACATGGAGCCCTATCCTGAGAGCGTGCCGATCAACAACCTGGTGAAGGTCGAAGGCACGCCGCTGGCGAACGCGGAAGACCTCGATCCGCTGGATTTCGTGCGCACCGTCGCGGTGGTGCGCATCGCCATGCCGACCGCGCGCGTGCGCCTTTCCGCAGGAAGGCAGCAGATGTCCGATGCGGTGCAGGCCTTGTGCTTCCTCGCCGGCGCGAATTCCATCTTCTACGGCGAGCAACTGCTCACCACCGGCAATCCGGACGTGGAGAAGGATAGAGCGTTGCTCGACAAGCTGGGCATGTATCCGCTTGCGGAAAAACATTGAGTCGCATTGGTACGTGGAAGACAAGGCGAATAGAAACTCAAACCCCCCTCAATCCCCCCTTGTCAGGGGGGAGGCCAAATCCGGCTCCAGCAATCAGACAAAGCAAACGGAACCGCCGCTAAGACTTGCCCAAGGCGCGAATACTCCTCCCCTGATGAAACAACTAGCCATTCGACTAGGCTATCAAAAGACGATAGCCAAGTCGCTGGTTATGATAAGGGGAGGCCGGGAGGGGTTTGCTTTTCTGCCTTACGACAAAAAACTTACTGCGCTTGCCAGAGAAAACCGGAAAAATCCGACACCCGCAGAACAAAAAATGTGGCTTGAGGTATTAAGCCGCCGCCAATTTTCCAGCTATAAGTTTCTGCGCCAGAAACCCATTGAACATTTCATCGTCGATTTTTACTGTGCAAAACTGGGTTGGGTAATTGAAATCGACGGCGACAGCCATGCAGAGCAGCCAAGGTATGACGAAAATCGCACCGCCTTGCTTGAACGTCATGGGTTGACGGTGATTCGATATGGCAATCGTGATGTGCTGAATAATATTGCCGGCGTCTACGATGATTTGGCGGGGCGGCTCGGCTGATGTTTTCCGATTTGCAAAGAGACTTGAACCAGTGCGCCGCACTTGGCCTGCTGCGCCAGCGGCGCACGCTGTCCAGCCCGCAGTCGCCGCATATCGTGGTGGACGGGAAGCATTATCTTTCTTTTTGCAGCAACGATTACCTCGGTCTGGCGAACCACCCGCAGCTCGTCGCCGCGCTGCAACAGGGTGCAGCGCAGTGGGGCGCGGGTGCGGGCGCGGCGCATCTGGTGTGCGGGCATATCGAGCCGCATCACCGGCTCGAACAGGAACTGGCGGCCTTTGTCGGCAAGCCCGCCGCGCTGCTGTTCTCCACCGGCTACATGGCGAATCTCGGTACGGTGCAGGCTTTGGTAGGCAAGGGCGACACGGTGTTCGCCGACAAGCTCAACCACGCCTCGCTGAACGACGCGATGCTGCTGTCGCGCGCCGAGGTGAAACGCTATCGCCATAGCGACATGGCGCAGCTCGCGGCACTGCTCGAACAAACAAAATCCGGGCGGAAGCTGGTCATTACAGATGCGGTGTTCAGCATGGACGGCGACCTCGCGCCGCTACCTGAATTGCTGGCGCTGTGCGAACAACACGATGCGTGGCTGCTGGCCGACGATGCGCACGGCTTCGGCGTGCTGGGCGAGCAGGGGCGGGGGTCATTGTTCAACAGCATGCCTCCCATTGGCCAAAAAGAGAAGGGAGAAGGGGGAAGGGAGAAGGGTAACAACAGTGCGCCTTCGCCCTCCCCCCTTCCCCCTTCCCCCTTCCCGGCGGATTCACCGCGCATCATCTACATGGCGACGCTGGGCAAGGCAGCCGGGGTGTTCGGCGCATTCGTCGCGGCAGAGCGGGTCGTGATCGATACCATGGTCAATCACGCGCGCAGCTATGTCTACACTACGGCCACACCGCCCGCCTTGGCATGTGCGGTACTGGAGAGCCTGCAACTTATAGGGCAAGGCGATGCGTTGCGCGAACATCTGTACAAACTGATCGCGCGCCTGCGCGGCGGGCTGGCAGGTTTGCGCTGGGAGCTGATGCCGTCGGATACCGCGATCCAGCCGTTGCTGGTCGGCGACAATCAGGCGGCGCTGGCATTGAGCGAGGGACTGCGCGAGCGCGGCATCCGGGTTGCGGCGATCCGCCCGCCCACCGTGCCGCAGGGTACGGCACGCCTGCGCATCACCCTGTCCGCCGCGCATAGCGAAAACGATGTGGAGCAATTGATCGGGGCGTTGCATGAGCTTGCACAGTAACAATAAATTCGCGCAGCGATTCGTTTGTTCCCTCTCCCGCCTGCGGGGGATAACCAGCGACTTGGCTGGCGTTGTTTGCCAGGCTAGTCGAATGGCTAGTAGTTCCATCAGGGTTGGGGAGGGGGAAACGTGCATGGCGAAGTTCATTAGTGAGGATGTAAGTGGTCGCCATGCACGTTGACGGTTACGGCAGCGGCGCGCCGCTGCTGCTGATCCACGGCTGGGGGATGCACGGCGGCATGTGGGGCGGCATCGCGGAACGGTTGGCCGAGCATTTCCGCGTGCTGGCGGTGGATTTGCCGGGGCACGGCTGGAGCAAGACGGGGAAGGGGCAAGAGGGAAGGGGGAAGGGGAAAGACCAGGTTTTACCCTTCTCGCTTCTCCCTTCCCCCTTCTCCCTCGATGCCATCGTCGATGAATTGTCCTCGCAGTTCGGTGAACCGCTCGCCGTATGCGGCTGGTCGCTCGGCGGGCAGATCGCACTGCGCTGGGCAGCGCGCGAACCGGAGAAGATAAAACGCCTGGTGCTGGTGGCGAGCACACCGTGCTTCGTGCGCCGGCCGGGCTGGGAATGCGCGATGGCGCAAGAGACGTTGGCGGAATTTGCCGCCGCGCTGCAACAGGATTATGCGCTGACGTTGCGGCGCTTCCTCGCGCTACAGGTGCGCGGCAGCGATAATGAGCGCGAGCTGCTGGCGGCGTTGCGCAGTGCGTTATTCAGCCGTGGCGAGCCGGATCTGGGCGCATTACAAGCTGGGCTGGATATTCTGCGCGACTGCGACCTGCGCAGCGCATTGCCGGGTATCAGGCAACCCGCACTGGTAGTTTGCGGCGAACGTGATACGCTCACGCCGCCGCAGGCCTCGCATTACTTGGCGGCGCAACTGCCGGATGCGCGGCTGGCTATCATCAAGGGGGCGGCGCATGCGCCGTTCCTGTCGCACCCGGATGAATTTGTGGTGCATGTGGTGAGTTTCATGCGTGATGCGAACTTAAACCCCTCCCAGCCTCCCCTTGTCAGGGGAGGAGAATTGGCTTCCCCCTGATAAGGGGGATTGAGGGGGTTGAGCGGGATGAATAAAGGGCAGTAAATTGAACGAATTTGAAATAGACAAAAAACAAATGCGCCGCGCCTTCAATCGCGCGGCGGCAGACTACGACGAAGCGGCGGTGTTGCAACGCGAGGTGTGCAAACGCATGTTGGAGCGGCTGGAGTACATCAAGCTGCACCCGGCACGCATCCTTGATGCGGGCAGCGGCACTGGCTGGGGCGCGCGCCAGCTCGCGGAGAAATATCCGGCGGCGCAGATCGCCTCGCTGGATATCGCGATCGGCATGTTGCATGCGGCGCGCAGCCGCTCCGGCTGGTGGCGCAAACTGTTCAGCGGCGCACAGCAGATGCAGGTATGCGGCGACATCGAGGCGCTGCCCTTGGCCGCCAGCAGTGTCGAGATGGTGTGGTCGAATCTGGCGCTACAGTGGTGCAACGACCTTCCCGCAGCCTTCGTCGGGTTGCACCGCGTGCTGAAAGCGGATGGGCTGCTGATGTTCAGCACCTTCGGCCCGGACACGCTGAAGGAATTAAGGCTGGCTTTCGGCGGCGTAGACAGCCACAATCACCTGAACCGTTTCGCCGACATGCACGACATCGGCGACATGCTGGTGGATGCCGGTTTTGCCGAGCCGGTGATGGACATGGAATATCTGACCCTGACTTACGACGACGTGCGCGGCGTGTTGCTTGACCTGAAGCGCATCGGCGCGCACAACGCCACCGCCGGGCGTGGCCGGGGACTGATGGGGAAAAATGCCTGGGCGCGTTTGCTGGAAAATTACGAGCGGTTGCGCCGCGACGGCAAACTGCCCGCCACCTACGAGGTGGTGTACGGCCATGCGTGGAAGCCGCAGCCGCGCACGACGCAGGATGGCGCGGCGATCATCCATACTTCATTCAAAATGAAATGAACTACTTCATCACCGGCACCGATACGGGCGTGGGCAAGACGCTGATCAGCTGCGCGCTGCTGCACGGCTTTGCCGCGCGGGGCAAGAGCGTGGTCGGCATGAAGCCGGTGGCGGCGGGTTGCGATGAGCGCGGCCAGCACGAGGACGTCAGGCAACTGCGCGCCGCCAGCAACATTCTGGCCAGCGGCGGGCAGATCAACCCGTATTGCCTCGCGCAGCCCGTCGCGCCGCTGCTGGCCGCGCGCTTCGCCGGCATCCGCATCAACTTCGCGCGCATCGAGGAATCGTTCTCCGAGCTGAACGCGCAGGCAGAGGTGGTGATCGTGGAAGGCGCGGGCGGTTTTTGCGTGCCGTTGAACGACGAGCAGGACAGCGCGGATCTGGCGCAGCAGTTGGGGTTGCCGGTTGTGTTGGTGGTGGGGATGCGGCTGGGCTGTCTGAACCACGCGCTGCTCACGGTCGGGGCGATTGCCGCGCGCGGCCTGACGCTGGCTGGCTGGGTGGCGAACATGCTGGATGCGGATATGGCGATGCCGCAGGAAAATATCGCCGCGTTGCGCCAGCGCATTCATGCGCCCCTGCTGGGCATCGTGCCGCATCTGGAACATCCGGATGCGCGCGAGGTCGCCTCGTTCCTGAATCTGGCATCGCTGGAGCAGGCGGATCTGCATGACTGAGTCCAACATCGTAGCCCGCATGAAGCGTAGCGTAATGCGGGGGGCAGGTGAAAAAATTGTTTCCCGGATCCCACCCCGTTTCATCCGGGCACAAAGTGGGCAGGCGGGCGGATATGACTGAATTCGGCATCGTCGCGGTATTCTTCGTCGGGCTGCTCGGCGGTGTGCATTGCCTCGGCATGTGCGGCAGCATCGTCGGCATGTTTGCCGCGCAACTGCCCAACAAAATAACCCGCTGGCCGTTCCATCTGGCGTATAACGGCGGGCGGCTGGCGAGCTACATGGTGGCCGGCGCGCTGGTCGGCGCGATAGGGCAGGCCGGGCTGCTGCTGCGCGATGCGGTGCCGGTGCAGCATCTGTTGTTCGCGCTGTCCAGCCTGATGCTGATCGCGCTGGGGCTGTATCTTGCCGGCATCTGGAGCGTGGTGCGGCGCATCGAACGGATCGGCGGCGCGCTGTGGCGGCATCTCCAGCCGCTCACGCGCGGCCTGCTGCCGGTCGCCACGCCCACGCGCGCCCTGCTGCTCGGCATGTTGTGGGGCTGGTTGCCGTGCGGCCTGGTGTACAGCGTGCTGGTCACCGCGCTGGCGAGCGGAAGCGCGCAAAGCGGGGCGCTGACGATGCTAGCGTTCGGCCTCGGCACCCTGCCGAATTTGCTGGCGATCGGGCTGTTCTGGGAGAATGCACGGCGCTGGGCGCAGTCGCCGCGCGTGCGGCTGGCCGCCGGGCTGCTGGTGGCCGGATTCGGCGTGTATGGCCTGATCAAAGTAGGGTACACTTTTTATTTTTACGGATGGACGGGAAGTTGTCATGTTGATGCGTAAAATCCAAAACTTCGTCGCCATACGGCGTTGCGCTCAAAAAATCTTGCTTGCATATAACCCATATGCGGCGCGGCGATTTTTATGCGAGCAGCCTTTGCAAGGCTTGCCTGCTTACCCCACTTCGCGCGCCTTGTCTGGCTTAGAAGTTTTGAATTTGATAGGTACCCTTGATGCGTAAATTATTTATTTTGTTGTTGGTTGCGCTGCTGGCCGGTTGCGAAAAACCCAAACTGCCTTCGCCGTTCCATGCCAGCGACATTGGCGCGATGTTTACGCAAGCCGATTTCCGCCTGACCGACCATAACGGCAAGACGCGCACGCTGGCGGATTTTCGCGGCAAGGCGGTGGCGCTGTTCTTCGGTTACACCCAATGCCCGGATGTGTGCCCCACCACGTTGGCCGATCTCGCGCAGGCGATGCGTTTGCTCGGAAAAGATGCCGACAAGGTGCAGGTGCTGTTCATCACCGTCGATCCGGAGCGCGATACGCCGGAGTTGCTGGCGCAATATGTTCCCGCCTTCCACCCGTCGTTCCTCGGGCTGTACGGCGATGCGCAGGCCACGGCGCAGGCCGCCAAGGCGTTTTACGTGGGTTACGACAAGCGGCCTACGGCATCGGGCTACAATATGGATCACAGCGTCGGCACGTTCCTTGTCGACCCGAGCGGCAAGGTGCGTCTGCGCGCGCCTCATGCGCAAAGCGCCGACAGGTTCGCCGACGATATCCGGCTGCTGCTCGGCGGGGCGTGATACCGGGCCTTCGGATACAATAAAGCCCAAGCTCAGGGAGTACGTACAATGAAAATGCTGCTGGTTGACGATCACGTATTGTTCCGCGAAGGAATGCGTTATGTGCTGCAACAGCTGGATGGTGAGGAAACTGAGATTCTCGAGGCGGGGAATTTTCAGGACGGCCTGAAGATCGCCGCACAGCACCCCGAGCTGGATCTGGCGCTGCTGGACTTGAACATGCCGGGCAGCGAAGGGCCGGTTTCCATCCGGTATTTTCATCAGTGTTACCCGCATATTCCGGTCGTGGTGGTTTCCGGCGAAGATGGCTGCGGCTATATGGAAAAGGTGATGAGTTACGGCGCACTGGGCTTTATACACAAGAGCTCGACCGCCCACGTGATGCTGGGCGCGCTGAATCTGGTGCTTTCCGGCGGAGTGTACATCCCGCCGGAAATATTGCGGCAGCATAGCTTGCTGATGCAGGATAAAGAAGCGGATCACCTGGATAAGCGCTGTCAGAATACCAACGAATATGGCCTGACGCCGCGCCAGATGCAGGTGCTGACGCATATCGCGGCAGGGCTGTCCAATAAGGAAATCGCCGAAGCGGTCTGCCTCGCCGAGGGAACCGTCAAGATTCACGTGGCGGGAATTTTCAATACCCTGCGTGTGGGCAACCGCATTGAAGCGGTGCGTGTGGCCGAGAAACTCGGGTTGCTCGATAAGCCTTCTCATGGCTGAAGCCGATAACATCCAGCCCGGCGGCAAAGTGTTCGGCCTGTTGCGCGAATCGCGCTGGTTGTTGCTGGTGGCATGCGCGCTGTATTTTACCGTGGCGCTGTATGGCTATGATCGCGCCGATCCGGCCTGGTCGCATAGCGCCAGCGGCGCCCTGACCGCCAATCCCGGCGGGGCGCTGGGCGCATATCTCTCCGATCTGCTGTTTTACCTATTCGGTTTTTCCGCCTGGTGGTGGGTGCTGTTCATGCTGCAACGCGTCTGGGCGGGGTATCACGAACTGCGTCCCGGCAGCATCTTCGACAAGCGCGCCTTGTGGATATCGGTTGCGGGGTTTGCGGTGCTGCTGCTGGCCAGCAGCGCGCTCGAGGCGATCCGCATGTACACGCTGGAGGCCGCGTTGCCGCAGGCGCCCGGCGGAATGTTCGGCGCGCTGATCGGCGACGCGCTGACGCGCCTGCTCGGGTTTACCGGCGCGACCCTGCTGCTGCTGGCGCTGATTGCCGCCGGCTTCAGCGTATTCAGCGGCTTGTCCTGGCTGCGCTTCATGGACTGGCTGGGCGCAACGCTGGAAAATACCTACCAGCGCGCACGCCTTGCCTGGCAGACGCGGCAGGATCGGCGCATCGGCGCGCAGGCGATGAGCGAGCGCGTCGCCGTGGTCGAGGAAGAAAAAAAACGCGTCGAGGAGCATCAGCCGATCCATATCGAGATGGCGGTCACCGAAGTGGCGAAGTCGTCGCGGGTGATCGAGGAGAGGCAGGTGCCGCTGTTCTCTGATATGCCGGATTCGCCTTTGCCGCCGCTGCATTTGCTGGATCAGGCGACGCAGCAGGTCGAGGCGGTGTCTGCCGACACACTGGAATTCACCTCGCGTCTCATCGAGCGCAAGCTCAAAGATTTCGGTGTGGAAGTGAAAGTGGTCGCCGCCTATCCCGGTCCGGTAATCACGCGCTACGAGATCGATCCGGCGGTCGGCGTGAAGGGCAGCCAGATCACCAATCTGGTGAAGGATCTGGCGCGCGCGCTGTCGGTGGTGAGCATCCGGCTGGTGGAGACCATTCCGGGCAAGACCTACATGGCGCTGGAGCTGCCCAATCCGAAACGTCAGATGGTGCACCTGTCGGAAATCCTCGGCTCGCAGGTGTATGCCGACATGAGTTCGGCGCTGACCATGGCGATGGGCAAGGATATTTCCGGCAAGCCGGTGGTCGCCGATCTGGCCAAAATGCCCCATGTGCTGGTCGCGGGCACCACCGGCTCGGGCAAGTCGGTGGCGATCAACGCGATGATCCTGAGCCTGCTGTACAAGAGCACGCCGCAACAGGTGCGCCTGCTGCTGGTCGATCCGAAGATGCTCGAATTGTCGGTGTATGAGGGCATTCCGCACCTGCTCTGCCCGGTGGTCACCGACATGCGCCAGGCCGCCTCTGGGCTCAACTGGTGCGTGCAGGAAATGGACCGGCGCTACCGGCTGATGTCGCATTTTGGCGTGCGCAACATCGCCGGATTCAACCAGAAATTCCGCGATGCGGCCAAAGCCGGGCAGCCGCTGACCAACCCGTTCACGCTGACGCCGGAGAGCCCGGAGCCGCTCGAAGAATTGCCGCTGATCGTGGTGTTTATCGACGAGCTCGCCGACCTGATGATGGTGGTCGGCAAGAAAATCGAGGAGCTGATCGCGCGCCTCGCGCAGAAGGCGCGCGCCTCCGGCATCCACCTCGTGCTTGCGACGCAGCGCCCCTCGGTGGATGTGATCACCGGGCTTATAAAAGCCAACGTGCCGACGCGCGTGGCGTTCCAGGTGTCGAGCAAAATCGACTCGCGCACCATCCTCGACCAGATGGGCGCGGAAGCGCTGCTCGGGCAGGGCGACATGCTCTATCTGCCGCCCGGCACCGGCTATCCGCAGCGCGTCCACGGCGCGTTCGTCTCCGACCAGGAAGTGCACCGCGTCGCCGAATACCTCAAGGCGCTCGGCGAACCGAATTACATCGACGGCGTGCTGAATTCGCTGGAAGAAGCGGATGAGGGCGGCGAAGGCGGTCCAAGCCTGGATGCCGAAGCCGATCCGCTGTATGACCAGGCGGTTGAAATCGTGGTCAAAAACCGCCGCGCCTCGATCTCCCTGGTGCAGCGCCATTTACGGATAGGATACAACCGCGCCGCGCGGCTGGTCGAACAGATGGAAGCGGCCGGGATAGTCTCTGCGATGCAGAGCAACGGCAACCGCGAAGTGATCGCGCCTAATCGGGAAGGGTGAAGAAAGCAAGGGGAAGGGATAAGGGGGAAGAGGGAAGGGTAAAACCTTCGGGTCGCAGTTACCCTTCTCCCTTCACTCTTCTCCCTTCTCCAACTCAGGTATAAAGCATGTTAAAAAAACTTTTCATCAGCCTCTCAATTTTCATGTGCGCGGCAAGCGCCCATGCCGGCGGCATCGACAAGCTGAAGGAATTCATTACCGCGACGCGTTCCGCGCAGGCGGATTTTACGCAGGTGGTGCTCGACCAGAACGGCAAGCGCATCCAGAGCGCCTCCGGCGTCATGCAGTTCCAGCGTCCCGGCAAGTTCCGCTGGACTTACCAGAAACCCTATGAACAAATCATCGTCGGCGATGGGGAGAAATTCTGGCTGTATGACGTGGACCTGAATCAGGTGACGGTCAAGAAACTCGACGCGGCGCTGGGCAGCAGCCCCGCCGCGCTGCTCTCCGGCAGTAACGAGATCGAGCGCGATTTCACGCTCAAGGAAAGCGGCAGCCAGGATGGGCTGGATTGGCTGCTGGCGACGCCTAAATCCATAGACAGCAGCTTCGAGAAAATCCTGATGGCGTTCAACACGCAGGCCGAACTGGTCACAATGGAATTGAACGACGCGTTCGGGCACAAGACCGTGCTGCGCTTCTCCGCGATGCAGCACAACCCGAAATTTTCCGCGCAGCAGTTCCAGTTCACGCCGCCCAAGGGCGCGGATGTGCTGGAGTAGGGGCGTGATTCATCACGCCCTGAGATATTCCTCTGTCAGGAAAGGGCGCGATAAATCGCGCCTCTACAATAATTATGTCAACCGGTAGCCTGTTCGATGCGTCTTCCCCCGCTGCGCCGCTCGCCGAGCGCCTGCGCCCGAAGCATATCGACGAGGTGATCGGGCAGTCGCATCTGCTGGGCGAGGGCAGGCCGTTGCGCCTGGCGTTCCAGTCCGGCAAGCTGCATTCGATGATCCTTTGGGGGCCGCCGGGCGTGGGCAAGACCACCCTTGCAAGGCTCATGGCGCAGGCCTTCGATGCCGAGTTCGTGCCGCTGTCGGCGGTGCTGTCCGGTGTGAAGGATATCCGCGAGGCCATCGCGCAGGCGCAGCAGGCGCTGCAACAGCATGGCCGCCACACCATACTGTTCGTCGACGAGGTGCACCGCTTCAACAAGTCGCAGCAGGATGCCTTTTTGCCGTTCGTCGAGCAGGGCCTGGTGACCTTCATCGGCGCGACCACCGAAAACCCGTCCTTCGAGGTGAACAACGCGCTGCTGTCGCGCGCCCAAGTGTATGTGCTGCATGCACTGTCGGCGGAAGAGCTGGGTGCCCTGTTCGAGCGCGCGAAGCAGACTGCACTGGCAGATTTGCAGTTTGATGATGATGCGCGCGAGCGCATCACCGGCTACGCCGACGGCGACGCGCGCCGCCTGCTGAACGTGCTGGAACAGGTGCAGACCGCCGCGCAGACTGCCGGCGTGAGCAGCATCGACACCAAATTTCTCGACAACACGCTGGCGCAAAATCTGCGCCGTTTCGACAAGGGCGGCGAGGCGTTCTACGACCAGATTTCCGCGCTGCACAAGTCGGTGCGCGGCTCCAACCCCGATGCCGCGCTGTACTGGCTGGTACGCATGCTCGATGGCGGCGCCGATCCGCGCTACCTCGCGCGGCGCATCGTGCGCATGGCGTGGGAGGACATCGGCCTGGCCGACCCGCGCGCGATCCAGCTCACGCAGGATGCCGCGCTGACCTACGAGCGCCTCGGCTCGCCCGAAGGCGAGCTGGCGCTGGCGCAGGCGATCCTCTATCTGGCCTGTGCGCCGAAGTCGAACGCGGGTTACGTCGCGTATAATGCCGCGCGCGCCTTCGTCGCCCGTGATGGCTCGCGCGAAGTGCCGCTGCACCTGCGCAACGCGCCGACCAAATTGATGAAGCAGCTCGATTACGGCAAGGATTACCGTTATGCGCATGACGAGACGGGAGGCTATGCGGTAGGCGAAAATTATTTCCCCGACGGCATGCCGGAAGTAAATTTCTATCAGCCGACCGAACGCGGGTTGGAGGCGAAGATTGCGGAGAAGCTGGCGTACTTGCGCGAGCTGGATAAAAAACAAAAGAAAAATTAGCCACAGAGAACACAGAGATCACAGAGAAGATCGTGGCAGATCAACTGACAGAGAAGATAATTGCGGCAGCGATTGAGGTTCATAAAACACTCGGGCCGGGATTACTGGAATCGATCTACGAAGAAGCGTTGTGTATTGAGCTGGGCTTGATGGGGCTGGCCTTTCAAAGGCAGCTGGCGGTTGATGTAATTTACAAAGGTCACGTGATCGAAGGCTAACGCCTCGACTTGCTGGTTGGAAATGATGTTGTGGCCGAAATAAAGTCATTGCGATCCCTGCCTGAAGCAGCTACCGCACAATTGCTTTCTTACCTGAAGGCAACTGGACTGAAACGTGGGTTGTTACTGAATTTTGGAGAGAAGCAGATGATCAGTGGTGTTAAACGAATCTCTCTTTAATAAAGCGAATAAAACATTATTTGCCACAGAGAACACAGAGAGAGGCAAAGGCATATGTGATTGGTTTTCTCTGTGATCTCTGTGTTCTCTGTGGCTAAACAGATTTTGAATTTGAGGTTTTCATGTTAGACATACAAACATTACGCAACGACCTGGCAGCAGTGGCGGTACGCTTAGCGACACGCGGTTACACGCTGGACGCGGCGAAGTTCGAACAAATGGAAGGCGAGCGCAAGACCATCCAGACGCGCACGCAGGAATTGCAGGCGAAGCGCAACAGCTCGTCCAAACTGATCGGGCAGGCCAAGGCGAAAGGAGAGGATGTCTCGGCGATCATGGCGGAAGTGGCCAATCTCGGCGACGAGCTCAAGCAACTCGAATTGCGTTTGGGCGAAGCGCAGCATGAGTTGAACGCGTTTCTTGCGGTGATCCCCAACACACCGCACGAGAGCGTGCCGGCCGGCAAGTCCGAGGCCGACAATCTGGAAGTGCGCAAGGTCGGCAATGTTCCAAAATTCGATTTTGAAGTTAAGGATCACGTCAGCATCGGCGAAGGCCTGGGCGGGCTGGATTTCGACACCGCCGCGAAGATTTCCGGCGCGCGCTTCTCGCTGCTGAAAGGGCCGCTGGCGCGACTGCACCGCGCGCTCGCGCAGTTCATGCTCGACACGCATACCGAACAGCACGGCTACACCGAGACCTATGTGCCCTATCTGGTGAACGCCGCTTCGATGCGCGGCACCGGGCAGTTGCCGAAGTTCGAAGCTGATTTGTTTTCTGTCAATGCGGGCGCTGTCTACACGGCTGAAGACCTGGAAAAGATTGAAGAGCGGGGAAAGGAAGAAAAGAGGATTTTGGAGCAGGAAGGGCGGAAGGTTTTGCTTATGAGTAGCAAAACTGAACATAAATTCTACCTGATCCCCACCGCCGAAGTCCCCGTGACCAACATCGTGCGCGACGAGATCGTGGCGCTGGAAAAACTGCCGCTGAAATTCGTCGCGCACACGCCGTGCTTCCGTTCCGAGGCGGGCTCCTACGGGCGCGACACGCGCGGCATGATCCGCCAGCACCAGTTCGACAAGGTGGAACTGGTGCAGATCGTCCATCCGGAAAAATCTTATGAAGGGCTGGATGAGTTGCTCGGCCATGCCGAAACGATTTTACAGAAGCTGGAGCTGCCGTATCGCGTGGTGAAGCTGTGTACGGGCGACATGGGTTTTTCCGCCGCCATGACCTACGACATCGAGGTGTGGCTGCCCGCGCAGAACACTTATCGCGAGATTTCCTCGTGCAGCAACTTTGAGGCGTTCCAGGCGCGCCGCATGCAGGCGCGTTTCCGCAACGCGCAGGGCAAGCCGGAACTGCTGCACACGCTGAACGGCTCCGGCCTCGCGGTCGGTCGCACGCTGGTGGCGGTACTGGAGAATTATCAGCAGGCGGATGGCAGCGTGGCGATTCCGGAAATACTCAGGCCTTATATGGGCGGTATGGAGAAACTCTCCGGCCAATAGTTCAGCAGCTTCTTCAGCGGCTCAAGCAGTTGATAGTTTGTCTCCTCGGGCGGGTTTTCCGGATCCGTGCCCACCGTGCCGGGCGCCAGCCGCTTGAGCATGTCGTAATAGCTGCGGATGCTCTCCACCAGGATCACCGCCTCGCCGCCGCGCGCGTAGCCGTGCTTCAGCGTATTGTAATAATCCGGACGGTTCAGCAACGGCATCCATTTTTTAATGTCCGCCCAACTGTCCGGATTCAGCTTGGCGCGTTCGGTCAGGATGCGCGCATCCTCGAGGTGGCCGAAGCCCTGGTTGTAGGCGGCCAGCGCCATCCAGGTGCGGTCCGGTTCGGGAATGCGCTCGGGCATCTGTTCCCTGAGCAGCGCCAGGTATTTTGCGCCGGCGATAATGCTCTCGCGCGCGTCCAGCCGGTTCTTGACTTTCATCCGGTCGGCGGTGTCCTCGGTCAGCATCATCATGCCGCGCACGTTGGTAAAAGAGGTGGCAAGCGGGTTCCATTGCGACTCCTGATAAGCCAGCGCCGCCAGCAGGCGCCAGTCGAAGCCGGTCAGGTCGGCAGCTTCTTCAAACAGGGTGCGGTAATCCGGCAGAACCATGTTGGCTTTGGCGATGAAAGAGGCGGCATCCGTCGGCTTCAACCGGCCGCTGTGCCCGAAGTAGCGATCCAGCAAGCGATTCAGCGTGCCGTCCTGGCGGATGCGGGCAAAGAAAATTTGTGCCTCCTGCAATAATTCCGGGTCGGCATCCATGGGGAACGCCCAGGCCAGGATGGAAGGCGAGCCGATATCGAATGCCACGGTCAGGTTTGCGTAGTAGTTGCGCGCATCGGCGAGCTGCAATTCGTTTACCACCGTGCAATCCAGTGACCCTTCGTCGACTTCGCGCAACAGGTCTTTTGCGACCGCATCGTTGCGCACTTGGCAGTTCAGGTTCGGCGATTTTTCCCGTGCCTCCCGCAGGGCGATTTCCTGCGACGATTCGACCGAGACCGCCCATTTCTTGTCTGCGAGGTTGCTCAATATCTTCGGGAGTTTTATGTCGCGGTTACAGACAACCTGCTCGCGCACGGTCTGGTAGGCCGGGCCGAAGCGCAGCGCGGAATCACCGGGTTCGCTCCGTAGCGCAGCGGCGGCGAGATGCGCCTTATGCAGGCGCAGGGCGGGGCGGATTTGGTCGTGCTGTAACGGAACCATTTCAAGCGTTGTGCTCAACTGGCCGGCAAACAGTTGCGCCAGTTCCCGCTCGAATGCAGCCTCGGCATCCTGCGCGCTTTCCGGCACGATAACCACCAGCTTGCCCGCATTCCATGCCGGAAGCGGTTGATCGCACGCGGCCAGCAGCAGGGTCAGGCCGGCCAATGCCGTTTGCAGGTGTCGTGTCGGATTCCGCATGCAGTCATTCTGCACGAAATCGAAGGTTGCTGGTAAAATGCGTGCCGCTGTTCGTCGACTTGCTTGGGAGAGGTGTCAGAGTGGTCGAATGTACCGGACTCGAAATCCGGTGTGGCGTTATGCGTCACCGTGGGTTCGAATCCCACCCTCTCCGCCAATGCAGTGTTTTACCCCGCCCGAAGACGAACGCGAAACCCGTTTAAGGAGAGATACCATGGGAAGCAAAGACAAGAAAAAAGAATCGAAGGGCAAGAAACCGCAGCCAAAGCCAACACCCGCAGGCAAGTAACACTTTTGAATTAACGGCGGCGCTCGTTGGCCGATTCCTGCCAAGCGAGCAAACAATCCCCGGTCCAGCGATATGACCGAACAGCGTCATCGTAAAGATTCCCCGTTCGCTGCACAGTGGCTGATTTTTGGCGTCGCCGCCTCGCTACTCGGGGCTTTGCTCGCCTGGAATATTTATCGGGGATACGCCGAAACCGGCGCTATGGAGCGGGAGCGTCTGTCCATACGCGCCAAAATCGCCGCCGAGAATATGGCGCGCCAGCTTGATTCGGTCGGCCGGATGCTGTCGGGCTTGCGCGACGACTGGGCGCGTTGGGAGAAGCTGGAGGACGGCTCGGATCGCGCGAACCGCCGCATGGCGGCAATGGCGGACGTCATGACGGGCGTGCGTTTCATCGCCGTGTTTGATGCGCGAGGCAGGATTTCCGCCACCAGCCAGAAGGAATTCATCGGGCAGGATTTCAGCCACCGGGATTATTTCCAGGCGCCGCTGCGCAATCCGGATCCGGACACGCTGTATGTCAGCCCGCCATACAGGAACGTGTCTGGGGTTTATACCATCAGCATGTCGCGTGCGATCATCGCGCCGGACGGCAGGTTTGCCGGGGCTGTCATGGCATCGCTGGAACCGGAAGAGTTCAGGATGCTGATGAACTCGGTACGCTATGCGCCGGATATGCGGGCTTACCTGATCCATGGCGATGGCGTGGTGTTCATGGCGGTGCCGGAACAGGAGGGCTTGACCGGCAAGAACGTTGCAGCCGAGCCGGGTTCCTTCTTCAATCGCCACATCGCGAGCGGGCTGGCCGGCAGTGTCATCAGCGGCATGGCGCCGGTTGTCGGCGAAGAGCGCATGATGGTGCTGCGCACCTCGCAGCCCGCGGCGCAGCGCATGAACAAATCGATGGTGATTGCCGTTTCGCGCAATTTGCCGGAGATTTTCGCTGGCTGGCGCCGGGAGGCAGGGTTGGAAGGCGGATTGTTCGGCGTGCTGGTGCTGGTTTCGGGCACGGGCTTGTTTGCCTATCAGCGGCGCCAGCGCAATTTCAACCGGCTTGTCGCCGTCTATCAAGCCGAGCAGCGGAAGGTCGCCGAACGTCTCAAACTGGCAACCGAGGCCGCCAGCGTGGGGGTGTGGGAACACGACCTGGTAAGCGGAAAGCTGTTCTGGGATGATTCCATGTTCGCCATCTATGGCGTGAGGCCGGAGAGTTTTTCGGCCGACTACACGGCATGGCGCAACAGCCTGCTGCCGGAGGATGTCGCGGAGGCCGAAGCCGCAACCAAACCGGCCCTCGAAGGCAAGTCTTACGACATCTGTTTCCGCATCCGGCGCGGCGATGGGCAGGTGCGTACCATCCGCGCGCTGGCGCGGGCGTATTTCGACGAATCCGGCAAGGCGGTGCGGATGGTCGGCATCAACGAGGACATCACCGAGCGCAAGCGGACCGAGGAGGCTTTACAGGAGAGCGAAGCGATGTTGCAGGCCACCATGAAGATCCTGCCGGTGGGGCTATGGATTATGAACGCGGAAGGAAAGATCATTTTCGGCAATGCTGCGGGGCAGCGGATCTGGGCAGGCGCGCATTACGTGGGCGTCGAGCAATTCGGCGAATACAAAGGCTGGTGGCTGGATAACGGGAAACCGGTCGGGCCGCACGATTGGGCGGCGGCGCGGGCCATCGAGAAGGGCGAGACTTCCATCGAAGAAGAAATCGAGATCGAGTGTTTCGATGGCACGCACAAGATCATTTTCAACTCCGCCCTGCCGCTGCGCAAAAGCGACGGCAGCATCAGCGGCGCGGTCATCGTCAACCAGGACATTACCGAGCGCAAGCAGGCCGAGGAGCAGGTTCGCACTCTGGCTTTTTACGATACCTTGACGCATCTCCCCAACCGCCGCCTGCTCGACGACCGTCTCAGGCAGGCCATGGCGGCGAGCAAGCGCAGCGGCATGTATTGCGCGGCGATGTTCCTCGATCTGGATAACTTCAAGCCGCTCAACGATACGCATGGGCACGATGTGGGCGATTTGCTGCTGGTGGAGGCGGCGCGCCGTATCGCCAGTTGCGTGCGCGAAGCGGATACCGTCGCGCGTTTCGGCGGCGATGAATTTGTGGTGATGCTGGGCGAGCTCGATGCGGATAAAGCCGAATCTGCGGCGCAGGCGGGCGCTGTTGCCGAAAAAATCCGTTCCGCCCTGGCCGAACCTTACGAGCTGAAGTTTCAGCGGGATGGGAGCGCGGAAGCCACTGTCGTGCACCGTTGCACGTCGAGTGTCGGCGTGGTGCTGTTCATCAACCACGAAGCCGGCCCGGACGAGGTTCTCAAGTGGGCCGATATGGCAATGTACCGGGCGAAAGAGGGCGGGCGCAACCGGGTGCATTTCCACGGTTCGTGATCCCCCGCATTTTGCGCTTCCGCATATCCTGCGCCGCCTCTTGAAAATCCCCAAACAGCCCCCAAATGGCGAGCTGCCCTTTATCAACAAACCGGAGACAACATGACTGAAAACGCAACCACCAACCGCGAGACTCTGGGTTTCCAGGCCGAGGTGAAGCAACTGCTGCAACTGATGATCCATTCGCTGTATTCCAACCGCGAGATTTTCCTGCGCGAACTGGTTTCCAACGCTTCCGATGCGTGCGACAAGCTGCGCTTCGAGGGGCTGCACAACGCGGCCTTGTTCGAAAACGGCCCGGAGATGAGCATCAGCATCGGCTACGACAAAGAGGCGCGCACGCTGACCGTGAGCGACAACGGCATCGGCATGAGCCGCGACGAGGCGATCAACAACCTCGGCACCATCGCCAAATCCGGCACGCGCGAATTTTTCTCGCGCCTGTCCGGCGACCAGCAGAAAGACGCGCACCTGATCGGCCAGTTCGGCGTGGGCTTCTATTCCTCGTTCATCGTCGCCGACAGGGTGACGGTGCTGACGCGCCGCGCCGGCGAGAACGCCGACCAGGGCGTGCGCTGGGAGTCGGACGGCGGCGGCGAATTCTCCATCGAGATGGTGGACAAGCCGGCGCGCGGCACCGAGATCACGCTGCATCTGCGCGACGGGCAGGACGACCTGCTGGAAGGCTACAAGCTGCGCGAGATCATCCGCAAATATTCCAACCATATCGTCCAGCCGATCCTGATGAAAAAGGAAGAGTGGAAAGACGACAAGCAGCAGATCACCGATGAGGACGAGACCATCAACCAGGCCTCGGCACTGTGGGCGCGCAGCAAGAACGAGATCAGCGAAGAGCAGTACAAGGAATTCTACAAGCATGTCGGGCACGACTACGACGACCCGCTGGCCTGGACGCACGCACGCGTCGAGGGGCGCCAGGAATACACCCAGCTGCTGTATATCCCGGCGCATGCGCCGTTCGACATGTGGGACCGCAACGCCCGCCACGGCATCAAACTATACGTGCGGCGCGTGTTCATCATGGACGACGCCGAACAGCTGATGCCGTCCTATCTGCGCTTTGTGCGCGGGGTGGTCGATTCGGCGGAACTGCCGCTCAACGTGTCGCGCGAGATATTGCAGGAGTCCAAGGATATCGAGACGATCCGCAAGGGCTGCACCGGCAAGGTGCTAGGCCTGCTCGCCGACCTTGCCGGGAAGGACAAAGAAAAATATGCGACCTTCTGGCAGGAATTCGGCAAGGTGCTGAAAGAGGGCGTCGGCGAGGATTTTGCCAACAAGGACAAGATCGCCGCGCTGCTGCGTTTTGCCTCGACCTATGCCGACACGCCGGACGAGACCGTGTCGCTGGAGGATTACATAGCCCGCATGAAGGAAGGGCAGGAGAAGATTTACTACGTCACCGCCGAGACTTTCAACGCGGCGAAGAACAGCCCGCATCTGGAAGTGTTCCGCAAGAAGGGTATCGAAGTGTTGTTAATGTCGGATCGCGTGGACGAGTGGGCGATCACCTATCTCTCCGAATTCGGCGGCAAACCGCTGGCCTCGGTGGCGAAGGGCGGACTCGATCTGGGCAAGCTGGAGGACGAGGCGGAGAAGCAGGCGCAGGAAAAGGAGGCGGACGAATTCAAACCGCTGACCGACAAGATCAAGGCCAGTCTCGCCGAGCGCGTCAAGGAAGTGCGCGTCACGCACCGCCTGACCGACTCGCCGGCCTGCCTGGTGGCCGACGAGCACGACCTGAGCGGCAACCTCGCGCGCATGCTCAAGGCCGCCGGACAAGCGGCGCCGACCTCGCAGCCGATCCTCGAGATCAATCCGCAGCATCCGGTGGTGCTGCGCCTGAAATCCGAGGAGAAGCGCTTCGACGACTGGGCGGCGGTGCTGTTCGACCAGGCCCTGCTCGCCGAAGGCGGGCAGCTCGACGACCCGGCGACCTTCGTCAGGCGCGTCAATCAGTTGATGCTGGAGATGGGCGGCAACTGACCGGCTTTCCGGAAATGGGCTAGCCCGGATATTTCGCCGGATCGCATCAGGGGACGCTCCGCAACTTATGTCAACCGCAAGAGTTGCATTGCAGGTCGGGCTCCGACCGACCTGCAATGGGTTGTCCATAAGTATCGCCAAGAGCGCAACACTACACTAGTGTCGCGTCACGCATGATTTGCCGTACGCATGGCGCCATTCGCCCCCATCCCCCTCCTAACCTCCCCCTTGAAGGGGGAGGAACCTGGAAGCTAACGCATTAACGAAGCTCGGCATACCCTTCCTAACCTCCCCCTTGAAGGGGGAGGAACCTGGCTCCCTCCCCTTCAAGGGGAGGGTTGGGGTTAACCAGCGACTTGGCCGCTGTTTTTTAGCGGCTTAGTCGAATGGCTAGTTGTTTCATCAGGGGATGGGGCAGTTTTCGGTTTTGGTATAGTGAAACATTGCTTCCGTCATTTTATACGTGACGCGACACTAGCAGCCTGTCTGACTTAAAGGAAATCGGCTGCAAATCCGCCTGGCCGGGCCATATTTCACCGATTTTTTGGTCAATAGAACGACTATTGACCTGCAAAACCGGCAAAATCTGTCCTCGCCCAGCCGAATTTTCGCTTCGATTCTTCAAGTCAGACAGGCTGCTAGGCCATTTCGCTCAACGCGATCAGCCGCAGGATCGGCTTTCCGGACGGGTCGTTGATGGCGGTGTGCCTGGCTTTCAGGGGGGTGCAGGAGTGCAGTCGAAAGTCGGAGAGCTCTTCTCCGGAGGCGAGCAGGTTTTTTTCGGCCTGTTCCAATAACTGCGTGAAGTCGAATTGCATGATGCCGTGCGGGGGGATGTCCAGGAATGCCGCGGACAAAGGCGACATCGCAAGAATTTTCCAGGAAGGATCTGCGATCAATACGGCGCCTGGCAGTTGGGGAATGACGCCGTTGCGGCAGTACTTCGACATGGCGAGGCTGGCGCGCACCCGCGCCAGCAGCTCGTTTTTGCTGAACGGCTTGCTGATGAAATCGGTCGCCCCGGCTTCGATGCCCATGATGCGTTCCTCGGCAAGCGGCAGGGATGTCACCATAATCACCGGCAGGGAGGCGAATTCGGGGTATTCCCTGATTTTTCGGCACACTTCATACCCCGTCATGCCGGGCATGCGCACGTCCAGCAGTATCGCGTCCGGCTTGTCCCGGTGCAATGTTTCGAGGGCTTCGGCGCCGCTGAAAGTTTCGAGCACACGGTAGCCGGCGGCTTCCAGGATGAGGCGCAGCAACTTCACGTTGTGCGGCGAATCGTCCACCACCAGGATGGTCGCATCAGCGGGAATGTCATTGTCAGGCATACGCCGCCTTCCTGCCTTCATTGATGAAGCGTTCCACCATTTCCTGCAGGCGCCGGATATCCACGGGTTTGCTCAGATAGCCATCGAAGCCCGCGGCAAGAAATCGCTTTTCGTCGTTCTTCATCGCCTCGGCTGTGATTGCCACGGCCGGAACCTCATCGCAGGGCCGGTCGCTTCTGGCGACTCTGATCACCTCCATGCCATTTCCCTCGTCGAGGCGGATATCGAGCAGCAGCAGGTCCGGCTTCATGCTCCCGAGTTGTTCCATTGCCTCGCCGGCATTCGCCGCCTCCAGGATGCGATAGCGCTTCTTGTCGCCCAGCACGACCCGCACCAGCTTGCGGTTGGTGGCGTCGCCCTCGACCAATAGTATGGTTTTCATCATGATCGGTACCTCATTTTTTTCCGGCGGGGAGAGCCGTTTTCCTGAAACGCATGGTTATGGCCGCCAGCAGGCGCTCTTCGATCAACTCGTTTTCCTGCAACAGCACAAACTCGATCCGGCCTTCCTTCGGCACCGGTTCCACGGAGCCGGATATTTTGCTGGTCAAGGCCAGCACGGGGATATGGGCGGTTTCAGATGTCGCCTTCAGGCTCTCCAGCAAAGCGAATAAATCCGGTTCTCCCGCCAGCAGGTTGGTGACCACCAGATCCGGATGGGCGCATTTCGCCAGGTTGACGGCTTCCTCTTTGCCCAGCGCCTGAATCACTTCATATTCTTCCTGCGCCAGCATCATGGCCAGCAGCTTCAGCTCATCCTGATCGGTATGCACCACCATCACCTTGCGGTGCGCCCCGTTTTCGCCTTCGCGGGGGATGCAGCGCCGCAAGGCATGGAGCAATTCCGCGCGTTCCACCGGTTTGACCAGATAATCTGCGGCTCCCAGGCGAAAGCCCAGCGCCTGACGATCCAGCACCGAAACGATCACCACGGGGATGTCGCGGGTGCGGGGGATGGCCTTCAGTTCGGTCAATACCTGCCAGCCATCCATGTCGGGCAGCAGCAGGTCCAGCGTGATGGCCATCGGGCGGCACTGCGCCGCAAGCTCCAGGGCCTGGCTGCCGCTTTGCGCAATCAATGTCTGATAACCCGCCTTGATGAGATGCAGGGACAGCAGTTTCGCCGCCTGCGGGTTGTCTTCCACCACCAGGACGGTGTTGCCCGCCTCCGGGCAGATTTCCTTTTTGTTGTCGGCTGAATTGTCCATAAGGGCTTCCCCTGATTATGGCGAACTGTTCTTCCCATTTTCGCCGGGTTGCAAGGGCAGCGTGACATGGAAGGTGCTGCCCGTACCGAAGATGCTGTCGACCCAGATGCGCCCACCATGCGCTTCCACCAGCCGTTTGGAAAGTGCGAGCCCCAGCCCGGTCCCCTCGTGGCGCCGGGCATGCGAATCGTCCACCTGGCCGAATTCGATAAATATGCGATCCATGTCTTCCGCGCGTATGCCGATGCCGGTGTCGGCAACCGCCACATGCAACTGCTGGCCCTCCAGCGTGGCGGATACCGTCACGCTTCCGTGGTCGGTGAACTTCAGCGCATTCGACAGCAGGTTGTACAGCACCTGCTTGAAGCGGATATGGTCGGCAGTGATCAGCCCCAGATCAGGGGGCAGCTCCCACTGGATGCTGAGCCCCTTCTTTTCAGCCAGGCCGCGCAGGGCGGTGATGGTTTCGCGCATCATCTGGGCGATAGGGAAGGTCTCGTAAAACAGCTCCAGCCGCCCCGCTTCCACTTTCGCCAGATCCAGCACCTCGTTGATCAGGCGCAGCAACAGTTGCCCGCCATCGTGGATGTCTCCCAGATATTCCCGTTGCTCGGCGTTGAGCGTTCCGGGAATCTGATCCTGCAACACCTCGGTGAAGCCGATGATGGCATTCAGCGGGGTGCGGAATTCGTGCGACATATTGGCCAGGAACTGGCTCTTGGCGGCGCTCGCCGCCCCGATCTTCCGGTTCAATTCGCGCAGCTTGTCCATGGTGCCCTCGTAATGGACGTAGTAGCTCTGGATGCCGAGCTGCATATCCAGGTTCATGATCTTGTCCAGGGCCAGAATGTGCTCCACCACTGCCTGCGCATCATCCTTGTAGCGCTCCAGAATAATGGGGTAGATGATGCGGTGATAGAGCTGGAATGCGCCGACGAACCAGTGCGGCTCCACCATGACGGCGTTGTGGATGTAGCCGATGCGCCAGCGGCGCTCGAAGTAGGCGGCATCGTATGGGCCGCTTACCGCCTGCATCAAATAGATTTTCTGCGCCTCGGCCAGGAGCCTGATCATCGCCTCGTCCCGGAACACCTTGCGGGTTTCTGCAAAGGCGAGCAGGTGCCGGTAGAACTGCTCGGTGATGATGTCCAGCCGCTCCTGGAACAGGTCTTGCAGGTCGCGCAGCAGTGCGACATCGCGTTCGCCGAACTGGAGGAACGCCAGCCGCTGGTTGCGGGCGGCTTCGTCAAACACCGGCATGATTATCTCGCCTTGAGGTTGTTCCGTCATGCCATCACCTCATAGCCAATCGGGTCGTGTGCCTGGGCTGGTCGCGTTTTCAGGCCGCCCAGCAACTGTGCCTTTTCGGCATAATCCAGCATTGCCGCCACCAACGTGCCGTGGCTCCAGGTGAGCGGTGAAACCGAAAGGAATTCCCCGGTTTCCGGGTGAACCTGCTCCGGCAGCACGCCGGATGGCAGCGCCCTTTCAGCCGCCCACCTCAGCAGGGGCAGGGCCTGTTCCAGCGATTCGATGCTGCGCGCTGCGGCGATGCGGTACTGGGCCAGCCACAGGGTACAGATCACCCAGGGATTGCCGGGCACATCGTTGTGCGGCTCCGTCCGCTGATAATCGTCCCCCTGGTAACGCGCCAGCCCGCCGATGCCGGTTTTTACCCACAGATGTTGCTCCACCGCCTGGGCGGTCTTGACCATGCGCTCGTCGAGCGGGTCATAGCCGCCGAACATCACCAGCCCGAGCAGGCTGGCATCCACGGTCATGTCCTTGATCTGTTGGCCATCCTTGAACAGGATGCCGCGCGCGAAGCGGCCATCGTCGCTGCTGTACAGATGGCGTTCCATGGCTGCGGTGATCTCCAGCGCAGCCTCTGTGTAGGCGCGGGCGCGTTCGTTTTCCTGGAACAGGCCGGCAAGGTTGGCGGCCGCTTTCAGCCAGCCGATCA
>Ga0156175_1059_pt1 | contig 18316 bp, 14 predicted proteins | sample RifCSPlowO2_12_FD_107828 | JGI IMG/M metagenome (GOLD analysis project Ga0156175, IMG submission 107828) | Gallionellales bacterium RIFCSPLOWO2_12_FULL_59_22
GAAGGCGGGGATCCAGTGCCTTTACTTAACTGGGTTCCCGCCTTCGCGGGAACGACGAAACCGAATAAATCAGCGCGTCCCTAGGACACAAGGGCCGGATCAGGCCGATTTGCATCACTCTCTCATCTTAACGTTAATTACGCGCTCCACATAGTCCGCGCTGCCCGGCACCGCGCCGTTCAAGCCGGAGGCGGTAGAGGTGATATCGTATGCCCAGACAACGTCTGTGCCTTCGGTTGCGCTCGCCGCGGTGTAACTCACCGCGACCGCGAAAGGCGCCAGGTTGCCGCCGAGCGCCGTTCCCGTGCCGGGCACTAAATTCACCGCACCCGGCACGCCGGGATTCGTCTCGATATTGTATGCCGCCCACTCGACACCCGCGTTCGCCGCCTGATAGGCGCGCGAGCCGAGCACGTCCATCGCCATGCCCTGGTGCTGCGCGGTCGAAAAGGTGACCATCATCGCGCCCAATCCGGCCAGCACCACCAGCAGGAAGATCGCCGAAACCAGGCTGAAGCCGCGCTGTATGGGGTTCGCTTTCAATTCGTTTCTCACGGTATGTTGTTGACGTGGATTTCGTGATACAGCCTGACGCTCTCGTTGCCGCGCGTGAGGGTGAGCGTGGCCGCTACCAGGCTGTTGCGCTGGTTGTTGGGATCGTAGACGAAGCTGCATGCGCTTACTTTGTCGGCCAGGATGGCCGAACTCGGCGCCGCAAGCGCCGCCGGTGCGGCCTGAGCGGCATTGAAACCATACGACCAGAATCTCGTGAGCGTCCCCGTGCCATCGCCATTCGCATCGACGTCCAGGTTCAGGCAAGCGTAAGTCACCGCCTGCTGTTCGCCGGGCACAACCTCGAAGCGGCGGCCTTCCAGTTCGGCAAAAACGGGGAATTGCACCTGGGCGATGCGGATTGCGGTCTGCGTTCCCGTCGCACCGGTGTAGGGTCGGCGCACGCCTGCCGCCGTGGCGATGTAGGGCAGATTCCCATCCGACTGGGTGCTGCCAACGATGATCTGGTCGCTGTGTTCGTCGTCCGCTCCTCTGAACAGCGCGATGCCGGTTCCGATAATTTCGAAACAGCTATCCGCATCGTCGAAATTCAGCGCATCGCCCAGCGTGTTCCCGGCCGCTGCGGCACATCCTCCCGCCCCGCCAGTCGGTCTGGCGCGATAACGCCCGCCATCCTTGGTCGGCAGAAACTCGATATACGTGGGGTTCGGCACTCGCACGCTGTTCGGCACGGCAGTGCGCAGGTCGCGCCCCAGGCGCCGCAGCGCCGTATCCGCGATGTCCGTCATCTCGGCGCGGCGCGCGCTATCCACATAGCCTTGCACCGGGGCGCGGATGAACATCGCCACCATGCTGCCGATAATGCCGGTGATGGTAATCACCATGATCATCTCGACCAGGGTGAAACCGCGTTGCGACGGCGGGCGCATCAATTCCCCGCCCTGTAGCCGGTGGCATCAATCGTCGCCCCGGTGGGGTCGGCGACGGTAACGGTAATCATCACGCCGCTCGCCGCAGGGATGGGTATGCCGCCCAGTACGATTGGCGTCACTATGTTCACGCTGCTGATGTTGTATCCTTGCAGCCCCTGCACCAAGCCATTGGTGGAAAAATCCCGAATCCCCGCCGTGGTGCTGTAGCCGTTGTAATCGCACACGCTGTCCGCGTTGGAGCGCGCCGCATCGGCCCCCAAAGTCCCCGTGCAAAGGCCGCCGCCGGACAAATCCTGCAACCGTATTTCCTCCAGCATCGATTCGGCGACAGCCATGGCCTGCTTGCGGATCAGCGGGTCGGCGCTGCGCCCCACAACCTGGTTCATCACCAGCAGAATCCCCGCCAGCGCGACGCTGACGATGACGATGAACATGATCAGTTCGATCAGGCTGATGCCGCGCTGAAAATCCCCCCCAGCCCCCCTTTTGCAAAGTGGGGTGCAGGTGAGTACGGGTAAGTCTGTCGCAGTATCGTGATTTTGCTTCCCCCCCTTTGCAAAAGGGGGGGAGGGGGGATTTGTTGTTGGAATCATGAGTCCGCTCATGTGTCGCTCCCTTTGATACCTGAAGTCTCGGAGCCAATTTCTTTGGCATCAGCACACTCCAGTGGTGTCAGCAGGGCTTGAACGCGGGCGCCGCCCTGCTTTGCCAATGCCGGGTTTTGCTTCCACATCTCGATAAAGAATTCACGCATTTGCTCGGACTGCGCCAGACGTGCCAGCATCACCTCTTCGGGCAGGGTTGCGCGAATGTTTGCTCCGGCCTCATGCATTTGGATCTTCTCCCCGTTTGATCTTTTCCAGAGCCGCGATGTCGAGTTGATCTTTGGGGCGGTTCGCGACGCGTTTCATCGTCAGCAAATCATCTATGGACGCGATCCACACCTGCTGCGCAAACAGCCCTCCCACCACTGCATTCTGCATGAGCTGCTCAAACGGCACCTCCGGTCGCACCAGAATATCGACCACACCACCGCCAATCTGCGGCTCTCTCAACGCAAAGGCCAACATCCCCTTTTGCGAGCAGCCGCTGCGCGGCTTGCCTGCTTGACCCACTTCGCGATGCCATTGCTCGATTTGACTGGCGTTTCTTAACGAATCAATCGGCACCGGAATGGACGGGATCAATCCGAATCGTTTAGCCACATCAATAAACCGCACGAGATTCTCGTCATTCATTGCCAGCACCAGATCAATATCAAAAGTGGAGCGCATAAACCCGTGCAGTTGAACGGCCATCCCGCCGACCAGCACGTACTGCACTTGCCCTTCAGACAAAGCCTGCAACAGTTCGGCAATTTTCATGACTGCATTCCCGGCAAATTCATTCGCTCAAACCTGGAGCGCCTCGAAAACCCAGTCATTCCGGCGCAAGCCGGAATCCAGTTAATTGGATAACCCTCGCAAAGCGGGCCGAAGCAGCTATCGTTCCCACGCTCCAGCGTGGGAACGCAGTTGTGCCGCTCCTGCGGCACGGGACGCAGAGCGACCACAGAGGTGTTCCCACAGGGACCGTGGGAACGATGCAACATGATCAGCTCGATCAGGCTGATGCCGCGTTGATTATGGCGAGTGAACATAGCCGGTCTCGGCCTCCACGACAATTTGACCCGTTGCGCCAACAATGGTGAGCGTTTGGCCGGTGCTGGGCCTGCCCAGCGCATCGAAGCTGAAATTCGTTGGTGACGGTGTGCCGAACGCAATGCCGTCGGGCGCCGTAATCACATAACTTGCGTCGCCCGCCGGGGAATGCAGATTGCCTGCCGGAGCCACGTTACAGGCGCCATCCGGAGCGGCGTCGCTATCGATCGTGAGCGTGACAGAAACAGAACCGGTGTCAAACGCCACACAAACGACGCGATGCTGCGCGATGGCGGCCTTCTGCGCATAGCGCAATGTAGCCTGCACCTGGTCGGCGAAGCCGCGCGACTGGAACATACTTTTATCGAAAAAGCGCGGCGCGGCGACGGCGGCGAGGATACCGACGATGACCATAATCATGATCAGCTCGACCAGAGTGAAGCCGCGCTGATGTTTATCCACACACGAATCTTTCAGCCATGCCTCTGCCTGCGCGCCGAAAAAATGTTCGGTTTCCTGCTTGATCGCCTCGACTTGTTCGGGATTCAAACGCATGCGCCATTTCCTTTTCAAAGCCGCGTGGGTGCAGTGTAGCAAAAAACGTAAACAGCGGAAAAAACAGGGGAGGCCCGAGCCTGTCCGGAACGACAGCCGAGGGGCCTCCCCATATTTTGTGCAACGCTTTGTCAAACACATACGGCGCAATGCCCGTTGGTTATTGCGCCCTACGCGAGCTGATTTAGCACCCACCCGTAATAGCTATAACAGTCGGTGCAGCACCAGTCGCCGCCTCGGTGTACATCGCATAGCAAGTCAGCCCCGCTACAGTGCCAGCAATTGCTGCGGGGATAAATGCAGTCACGGCAGGAGTACCAGTAGTCGCTGGCGAATTTGCGGTTGCAGCAGCGCCAGCAGCGATAGTTGTGTAGTCGGCGGCTACAACGCCCGCCAAAGGACCAATAGTTGCTGTATTGGGGTATCCATTAACCCATGTTACAGTCTGCCCTTCAATTGTTGCGGTAGTCGGCGTAATGAGCCATGTGCCGTGCGCTATAGCCGCTGCCGAGCTTAAGGAGCCACGCAAAGCATTAGCATTGGCGGTAATAGCATCGCCTCTCAAATCCGAAAACTTCGGCAACGCGGTCGCCGCCAGAATCCCCAGAATCACGATTACCATGATCAGCTCGATCAACGTAAAACCCGATTGTTGTTTCATTTCATCTCTCCTAAAGTTTCGAGGTCTGTCTTAAGCCTCGTCAAAGGGCCGCAGCCCCATCTGATTACAACATCCATCCGCCTCTACGCCGCAGCACAAAACCGGATGATGCTGACCAATAGGAGACCCGGCGCACCGGAAAGTTCCAACTGGCGCTTTCAGTCTAACAAATAAGCGGGCTTTGGCAAGCTCAATCCTGCTCTCTCTTGAGTCCGAACAGGGCAGGATTTACCGCTCAATTCTGCCCTTTGGCCGGATGGCTATTTTAAGGAGGCGCTGATTTATTCGTCATCCCCGCGAAGGCGGGGATCCAGTGCCTTTACTTAACTGGGTTCCCGCCTTCGCGGGAACGACGAAACCGAATAAATCAGCGCGTCCTTAATTCCTGCCAGTAAACGGCCGCCCCCCAACAACGCTTGACTTGCCTGAACCGCCCGCGCATACTTTGTTGAAGTTTTCAACATAAGGAGTAATCGTAAATGGCTACCGTCAATTTCAGTGTACCTGACGATGTCAAGGCAGCTTTTAATGAAATGTTCAACGACCGGAACAAGAGCGCGATCATTGCCGATTTGATGCGCGAGGCCGTGGAACGGGCACAGCGCAAGCAACGCAGCCATGAGGCTATTGTGAGTATTCTGGAGCGGCGCAAAAATGCGCCTGCCATTTCTGAAGATCAGATTCGCGCCGCGCGCGAAGATGGCAGGCCGTGATTCTGGTGGCAGATGCCAGCGTGGCGGTCAAGTGGTTCTTTCGCGCTCGGCCTGATGAAGCAGATGCGCAGCAAGCCCTGCAAATCCTCGCTGCGGCAGATGCCGAAAAGGTGCAACTCCATCAACCCCCTCACTTCATCGCCGAAGTCGCGGCAGTTCTCTCCAGAGAAAAACCGGGCGATGCGCAGGCCGATCTTGCCGATCTCCTCAATATGGAATTTCAGCGCGTCGAATCTTCAGCTATTTACGCCACCGCCTGCGATCTCGCCATCCGCCTGAATCACCATTTATTTGACACGCTCTACCATGCTGTCGCGCTGCATGAACCCAATGCCACGCTGATTACCGCAGATCGCCGCTACTACGACAAGGCCAGGACTATTGGTCAAATCACTTTGCTGGGCGATTTGCGGTTTATGTAATCCGTGCCGACCAATTCGCATGGCACGAATTCATCCGCACGATGCAGCCTGTCTGGATTGCGCGGGTGAATCCGCGCCTACTGCCGCTACATCCATACGCGCAGCACGGCAACAAACAGATAGATGCTGCCCAGCAACAGCAGCCAGCCGACCCGTTGGGCATGCCCCGCAACAAACCGTTCCACTTGATCGTGGGGAATATCCAGCAGCCTGACGGCGCGGCGCGAGGATACCCATTGATTGGCCGATTCTTCGATGCCGCGCAGCAGGCTGGGGCGCAGCCAGAGAAACAGGCCGACAAACAGCGCAGCGGCGGCGCCGGTCAGCGATGCGAGCGCCAGCGTATCCAGCAACATATCCAGCAGCCAGGCCGACATATGGCCGGACAGGCGTTGCAGCGCGACAGCCTTATCGAACAGCAGGCCGAAATAAACGAGGATGTAGCACGCGCCGAAGACAACCAACATGCCCAGCGAGCGATGGCGCCGGTAAATCCACTGTTCGATGCTGACGCTGCGATCCAGCCATTGGTTCAGATGGCGCGTGGAAATCCAGCGGTTCGCCGCCCGGTTGACGCGGGTCATGAGATGCGGCTTGAATATCAGCAGCAGGGAAGCCGCGATGCCCGATAACGCGCCGACGAGCAGAAAGATGGCGAGCGATTGTCCTAAAATAATACTTACCGGATTTGCCATCACAATGCCCGATTGGTTGAATAGCGTGCTGGCCATTGTATGCTCAGAACCACATATAAGACTCGACCGGCTGGAACACGATGCCGGTCAGTTCGGCGGGCGCATCCCGCAACGACGGCAGGCGCGATGGCTCATGGCTCACGGCGACATGGAAACGTATCCATTTTTTGCCGTCCCCGCCCGGTTTGAAGTAATTGGCGTTGCGCACGACATAGATCAGGTCGCGCGTCCTGAGATCGAACATCCAGTTGCCGGATTCCACGGACAGCGGGGTGGGATCGTAGAACTCCCCGGCATAATTGCGCGGTTTCTTCTGAAGCCAGTTCATCGGGTTGTCCTGCGCCAGAGCCGCCACGTCGGACGGTTTGCCGCGCGTCAGGATTTGTCCGTATTGCATGGTCAGCGAGCTCTGTATGGTTCCCGCGACGGTTTCCATGGCGGTTTTTTCGGCCTGCTCCACGTAGAACAGCATGCGGTCGAGAAACAGCCCCGCCATCACCGCCACGATGATGATGACCACGATCAGTTCGATGAGGGTGAAACCGCGTTGGGAAATCCCCCCTCCCCCCCTTTTACAAAGGGGGGTGTCGGCTTGCTGACGAAGGGGCTTATTCATTGGTTCATTGGTTCATTGGTTCATTGGTTCATCGTCCCATCGCCGCCTTGCCGAGATCCCACATCGGCAGGAATACGCCGAGCGCGAGGATCAGCACCAGGATGCCGAGGAACACGATCAGGATCGGCTCGATTTGCGAACTCAGGGTCTTGACCTCGTATTCGACCTCGCGCTGGTACATGTCGGCCACCTCGAACATCAGCCCGTCCAGATCGCCGGTTTCTTCGCCGATCGCGATCATCTGCAACACCACCGGATTGAACACGCCGGCGGCGACCGCGGTGCGCAGGATGCTCTCGCCGCGTTCCACGCCTTCGCGCATCTGCTCGATGCGGCTGCGCATGAATTCGTTATCCACCACCATGCCGACCACGTTCATCCCCTGCAGCACTGGCATGCCGCTCTTGAAGGACAGCGCCAGGCTGCGCGCGAAGCGCGCCAGCGTGGACTTGAGGATGATCTTGCCGGCAATCGGCAATTTGAATTTGAACCGGTCCCACTGGTAACGCCCGACCGGGGTGGCGATGTAGGAGCGGAAGCCCAGCACGGCGGCAATCATCGCGGCCAGCATCAGCAGCCAGTAGCTCACCATGAAATTCGAGAAGCCGATCAGCATCTTGGTCATAAACGGCAGTTCGGCATGAAAACCCGCAAACACTTTGGCGAACGCGGGAATGACAAACAGGTTGATGACCACGATGGCGACCACCATCGCCATTATCACGAAACTGGGGTAACGCATCGCGGTCTTGATGCGCTCGCGCATGTCGCGTTCGAATTCCATGTGGTCGTACAGGCGGATGAAGGTTTCGTCCAGCATGCCGGTCATTTCGCCGACCTGCACCATGCTGACGTAAAACGGCGAAAAAACCTTCGGGTGGCGGCGCAGCGCCGCGCTGAGTTCGCGCCCGCTGTCCAGGCTTTCGCGCAAATCCTGGAGCATCGCCGCGAAGACCGGTTTCTGCGTCGATTCCTGCAAGCCCGCCAGCGCGCGCATGATCGGCACGCCGGCCTTGAGCAGGGTGTACATCTGGCGGCTGAACAGCAGCAAGTCCATCGGGGTGATGGGCTTAGCGGAAAACCGCTTGAACCAGTCCGGCTTGCCCAGCGCGCCGCCCGCCTGGCCGCGGAACACCCTGATTTCCGTCGGCGTGATGCCGTTTTTCACCAGCTGATCGGCGACGGATCCGCTATCGTCGCCCTCCAGCGTACCTTCCACCTGGTCGCCGCGCCCGTTGCGCCCCTTGTAGGCAAAAACGCCCACCGTCAATCCTCCGCACGGCTGCTGATGCGCATCACCTCGGCTACCGTGGTGCGGCCCTGCTTCAGTGCTTCCAGCGCATGATCGAGGATGGTTTTGCCCTGCATGTGCCGCCGCGATGCTTCCACAAACTGGCCTGCGCTCTCGTGCGCGGCCGCGGCGACCAGTTCGTGATCCATTTCCAGCATTTCATACACGCCCATGCGGCCGCGATAGCCGGTGCCGTTGCAATGCGAGCAGCCGCGCCCGTGCAGCAAGCCCCCCCATTGATCGGGCGGCACGCCCTCGGTCTCCAGCCATATTTCTTCCTGCGGCGTAGGGGGATGTTTCTCGCTGCAACTGCCGCAGACGCGCCGCAACAGGCGCTGCGCGATGACAACCTGCACCGAAGAGGCCACCATGAAGCGCGGCGTGCCCATGTCTACCAGGCGGAACAGCGTGCCTGCGGCGTCGCGCGTGTGCAGCGTGGAAAACACCAGGTGTCCGGTCATCGCGGCGCGCAGGCCGATCTGCGCGGTTTCAGCGTCGCGCATTTCGCCTACCAGGATCACGTCCGGGTCCTGGCGCAGCGCGGAGCGCAGCACGCGCGAAAAGGTCAGCTCGATCTTCTCGTTCACCTGTACCTGGTTGATGCCGGGCAGACGGTATTCCACCGGGTCTTCCACGGTGATGATCTTCTGCTCTATGGTATTGATCTCGGCCAGCGCGGCATACAGCGTGGTGGTCTTGCCGCTGCCGGTCGGGCCGGTCACCAATACCATGCCGTTGCTGCGCCGGATGATTTCGCGGAAACGCTTCAGCATATCGGGAGGCATGCCCAGCTTGTCCAGGCCGATCATGCCGCCCTCCTGGCGCAGCAGGCGCATCACCACCGCTTCGCCGTATTGCGTCGGGCAGGTGGCGATACGCACGTCCACGCCATGCTCGCGCACCCGCACATGGAAGCGCCCGTCCTGCGGCAGGCGCTTTTCGGAAATATCCAGGCCGGACATCAGCTTGAGGCGCAGCACCAGCGCGGGCGAGATCTTGTTGTCGGCTTCCATTTGCAGATGCAGCGAGCCGTCGATGCGGAAGCGCACCATCAGGCGGCCTTCCTGCGGCTCGATGTGGATATCCGAGGCGCGGATCTGCGTGGCGTCGTCGAACATGGTCTGCAACAGCTTCACCACCGGCGCTTCTTCGGCCCCGGCGGTGGCGGTCAGCGTGCCGAAGTCCACATAAGTGTCGCCCAGGTCTTCGCTGAGTTCGCGCGCCAGCCCGGTGATTTCCTCGGTGCGCCTGTATCCGCGGTCGATGCTTTCGAGCAACTGCCCTTCGGTGACCACCGCGACGTCGATGTCGCGCCTGACGATGCGCGCGATCTCGTCGAAGGCGAACAAGTCGGTCGGATCAGCCATGCCGACCAGCAACATCCCGTTGCGCACCTCCAGCACGATGGCGCGGAAACGCCGCGCCTGGTTTTCCGGCAGCAGCCGCACCAGCTCGGGATTGATGTTGAAGAATTTTAGATTGATGTAGGGGATGTTGAGCTGTTTGGCGAGCGCCTCTGAAATCTGCTCTTCGGTAACAAAGGCGTTATCCGCCAGCACGCGCCCCAGCTTGCGCCCGCTGCGCTTCTGCTGCTCGAGCGCGAGCTTGAGCTGGTCCAGCGATATGAGATTTTGCTGCACCAGCAAATCGCCCAAGCGGATTTTCTCCGGACGCGCCATAATTCTTCCCCCGAGTGTTTCTATTGCATGCCGACCTTGATGAGGCCGGAAGTTAGCGGTTTTTCACGATGCTGGCAATTGGAAAATAGGCGCAGGGTGCATTCGCAAGTGGCGGCCAACCCGATTCACCGTTCGCCACGGGCTTGCCGGAGGACTGCCACGGGCTGTTTTATGCCTTTCATGGTTCGACAAGCCTGTCCCGAGCAAAGCCGGAAGGTGCCGCGAACGGAGAGCTTTTCTCGTTTTTCTCGTTCCCACGGTATCCGTGGGAATGCATCAGGGGACGCTCTGCAATGCGCCCCCCAACCCGGCCAGCAGCCTTTACCGGAGATTTTTCATGTTCCACGCGATCCTGTACCAGCCGGAAATCCCCCCGAACACCGGCAACATCATCCGCCTGTGCGCCAACACCGGCTGCAGGCTGCACTTGATCCGCCCCCTCGGCTTCACGCTGGAAGACAAGCAGCTCGTGCGCGCCGGATTGGATTATCACGAGTTCGCGACACTGCGCGTGCATGATACCTTGCAGGATTGCCTGACAGCATTCGATCCGGCACGCATTTTTGCGCTGACCACGAAGGGTTCGCAGCCGTTCCATACGGTTCGCTACCGGGAGGGAGACGCTTTTCTGTTCGGGCCGGAAAGTCGCGGCCTGCCTGCCGAAGTGCTGGATCGATTCGATGCCGGACAGCGCGTGCGCCTGCCGATGCTGCCGCACAGCCGCAGCCTGAATTTGTCGAATACGGTGGCGGTGGCGGTGTTCGAGGCGTGGCGGCAATGCGGGTTTGACGGAGGTTCGTAAGGAGCGGCACCGGTCGCTTGTCCATGTTATTTGGCCGGAACGAATCCGGTTGGCGATGTTATTATCCGCAACGGTATGGTTGCCTCGGAATACCGCCAATTCACGCCAACCGTGAATCGGCCTGAACCCGGTTCGTTTACCGCCGGCATTGGATAAGTTGTTGGCCTTATGTTGCCCCTCCGCTAAGGAGGCGCTGATTTATTCGTCATCCCCGCGAAGGCGGGGATCCAGTGCCTTTACTTAACTGGGTTCCCGCCTTCGCGGGAACGACGAAACCGAATAAATCAGCGCGTCCCTAAAGAGCCTGATGGTAGCTCCGGTTCTCCGGGTCAGAAAGGGATACGACTGCATGGAAAAACGCTCCGGAAATTTCTTTCTTATTGCCGCCGTATTTATTCTGGTAGCGGGTTGCTTCTGGGTGCTGAGGCCGTTTCTGGCCGCGACGCTGCTGGCCGCCGTGGTGTGCATCTCGACCTGGCCTCTTTATATCCGGCTATTGCGCGGAATGAAGGGCAGGCAAAACATGGCGGCGTTCGCCATGACACTGTCGCTGTCCTGCTTGGTTATCCTGCCGCTGGCCTTGGTGGCATATAACCTTGCCGATAACGTTACCGCCTTTTACGACGGTATCAAGCGGGCTGTCGAGGCCGGGCCGTTGGAGCCGCCCGCCTGGATCAAAGAGGTGCCGATAGTCGGCGGATCGATCGACGAATATTGGCACCTGATCGCCACTAGCCGGGAAGAAATGCTCGCTCTGGCGAAACGCCTGCTGGAACCCACCAAGGATTTTCTGCTTGCAGGCGGAATCCTGCTCGGGCAGGGTGTCATAGAAATGAGCCTGGCCACCTTCATCAGTTTTTTCTTTTATCGCGATGGCGAGACGTTGGTGCATTTCCTCAAGGCGGCGATGGCCCGGCTGGTCGGAACCCATGCCGCGAATGTCCACGGCACCGTGAGCAACACCGTGCAGGGCGTCATGTACGGGCTGTTGGGAACCGCTCTGGCGCAAGGCATTGTGGCGACGGTTGGTTTCGTGATTGCTGGAGTGCCGGCGGCGCTGTTGCTCGGCGTAGCTACGGTCATACTTTCCCTGATTCCCGTCGGCCCCCCCTTGGTATGGGGGAGCGCGGCCGCCTGGCTGTTCTACCAGGGAGCCATCGGTTGGGGAATTTTCATGCTGCTGTGGGGATTTTTCCTGATCAGCGGCATAGACAATGTGGTAAAACCGCTGCTTATCAGCCGCAACAGCGACCTGCCGTTTATCCTGATTTTATTCGGCGTAATGGGCGGAGTGCTGGCCTTCGGCTTCGTCGGCGTTTTCATCGGGCCGACGCTGCTTGCGGTGGGGTTCAGCCTGTTAAAAAAGTGGGCCGCCCGCGATAACATCGTTTAAAAAGCCGGAGCCATTTTCGGCATTCGATTCGAACAAATACTGAAATCCCCCGCAGCTTGCCTTTCTTTTTTCGCAAAAAACCCGGCGAGCCGCTGCCCCGGATTTAAGGAGGCGCTGATTTATTCGTCATCCCCGCGAAGGCGGGGATCCAGTGCCTTTACTTAACTGGGTTCCCGCCTTCGCGGGAACGACGAAACCGAATAAATCAGCGCGCCCTTAACTTCCCGCAAGTCGATGGGGTTGCAATCGATGGAGCCAGCCAGAATATTTCAGGCGCGAGCGATGAACCTGCGCGACAACGCCGGGTGCGTCACGGCATGTGAACTCCGATAACCGCCCCTGTTTCCTGTCGTTTTCATGTCTACCCGGCCAAATCACACTGCCCAAAAGAACTAACCCGGAATAACTATGCTGAAATACATAGGCATTTCGGCATATTGATCTATGGCCGGTTAGCTGAAACACTGCGCCCTTGGATGGATGGCAAGCGGCAGGCTCAAGCGCCTCTCGCGGCCAATAAAAACAAACGGGGGGGAACTCAAATGAAACTCGCAATGCGCGTTAGCGCCGCAGCGGTATTTTTGTGCGCATGTGCCGGCATAGCCCATGCCGGTGCACCGGCTGCACCCGCATCCTGCATCTGGTTTGCGGACAAGGACGCCATCCATCAGGTCTCATCCGGCGACAACCAAGTGGCCAGAACTGTTGCGCTGGACAAGGCGCATAGCCTGGCAATGAACGGCAGTGGCTGCGGCGTCTGGGCGATCTCAGCCGGGCAATTGCACCAATTCGACGCCGACGGCGTGCAGACCCGGCAAATCGCATTGCGCTTCCTGAACGGCAAGCTCGGCGATACCACGCAGGTTGTGGCCGACCCGTACGATGGCAGCATATGGCTGTCCGACAACAAGACGCTGGTTCATGCCGATGCCAATGGGCAGATCATTGCAACGGTGGCGACGCCCGGCAACATCGCGAAAGTGCTGGTCGCGCTCGATCAAAGCGTGTGGGTGTTCGAGAGCAGGCAGCTTTGGCATTACAGCCCGCACGGCGACTTGCTCGCCACCCTGGACTTGCACCAGCTCCTCGGCCCCGAACCGAAATATGCGGCGCTCGATAGCTTGGGCGAGGCGCTATGGCTCGCCGGAGAAAAGCAGCTCACGCAAATCCGCCTCAACCAGACCAACCCGCTGGGCGTTCAAATCGCCCTGCCGGAAACGGCAAAAGCCCTGGACATCAACCCTCGCACCGGGGAAGTATGGGTCGCCGCCGGCAAAACGCTGTTGTCTTACGCATGGGACGGCGCGCCGGGTCAGGCAATCGACCTGAAGGCGCTCGACCTCGACAACGCGGGACAGACCGCCTTCGATCCCGTGTCGCAGTCGCTCTGGGTCGCCGCCGACCGTGCCGTTGGCCGCTTCTCCGCACAAGGCGGCTTCATCGCCGGCCTTGCAACAAAAAATTCCGGCGCGGCGCTTGCAGCACCCGCCTTTGTCATGACGCCCACCCTGTCGCTGATCCGCCCGCCGTCGATGACGATCACGAACAATCCGACGCCGACGATCAGCTACGGCTACGGCGCGTTGTGCAACAACCAGCCGTGCGGATTCGCCCCGGATTATTACGGCAGCTATCTCCTCACGGCTACGCTGAACCAGGCGCAGATCGGCCCCTTCGTCTTTGACCCGGCCAATGGGCAAACCAGCTTCACGCCGACCGGCAAATTGCCTGAAGGGCAAAACACGCTCACCGCGCAGGCCACGGACGAGTTTGGCCACACCTCGAACATCGCCAGCGATGTTTTTACAGTCGACACGATCCCGCCCAAATTCCTGAGCATCGCCCCCGAGGAAGGCAGCGTCATGCATACGCCCGCCGTCACCATCCAGGGCGTCCTCGATGATGTTGCCGCCGGTATCTGGCTGAGCGGCGTCGGTGCTCCGGCGAATACGACGACAAGCAACGGCAACCTCAATTTCAGCTTTCCGGTCACGTTGAACGAAGGGCTCAACACCTTCAACCTGCTGGCGTGGGATCAGGCGAACAACAACAGCAGCTCGGTCTTGCATCTCCCCCTCGCACCGCCGCCGCCCGCCGCGCCGGTAGCCGCCAACATCGCCGCCGCTGCGCCGGGCAACGGAACAGTCACGCTGACCGGCAGCGCCGGCGCGGTCGGCGCGGGCTTGCGGGTCGCAGTCACCAACGAACGCACGCAGCAAACCGTGACCGTCACCGCCGACGCCAACGGCGGCTTCAGCGCGACCATAGATGCGCAAACCGGCGACGTGCTGACGGTCAGGGCGCTCGATCAGTGGGGCGGCACCAGCCCCGGCGCACCGTTCACCGTCGCCGACTCCGGCCCCGTACCGCCCGACCCCGCCACCATCGCGACGCCCATCGACCTCACCGTGCCGACCCGCATGGCCGAGAGCACCGCTTTCCTCTACACCGGCCCCGATGCGATTCAGACCGGCGTCGCTCCCGGCACGATAGAAGCCAGGCGCGTCACCGTGATGCGCGGCAAGGTCATGACGCGCGGCAACCAGCCCCTGCCCGGTGTCACCATCACCGTGCTCGGCCACCCCGAGTTTGGCCAAACCGGCAGCCGCGCCGACGGCATGTTCGACATCGCGGCCAATGGCGGCGGCTACCTGACCATCGAATACAGCAAGGCGGGCTATCTGCCGGTGCAGCGCACCGTCGAGACGCCCTGGCAGGACTTTGTGGCGGCGCCCGACGTGGTGATGATCGAGCTGGACGCGCAGGCTACGACCATCAGCCTCGGCGCAGCAGCATCCATGCAGGTCGCGCGCGGCAGCGTCGTGACCGACGGAGATGGGACGAGGCAGGCAACAATGCTGTTCGCGCCGGGCACCACGGCGACGATGGTGCTGCCGGATGGAACCACGCAGACATTGACCACGGCCACCGTCCGGGCCACCGAATACACGGTGGGCGAGAACGGCCCGCAGGCGATGCCGGGGCCGTTGCCGTCCACCAGCGGCTACACTTACGCGGCGGAGTACAGCCTCGACGAGGCGATCGCGGCAGGCGCGACCAGCGTCCAATTCAACCAGCCGGTTTATCAGTACGTCGATAATTTCCTGGGCTTCCCGGTCGGCGGCATCGTCCCGGCCGGCTACTACGACCGCCGGAAGGCGGCCTGGATTCCATCCGACAACGGCGTCATCGTCGAGATATTGAGCGTTGCCGGCGGCATCGCCACCATCGATTCCACCGGCAGCGGGACCGCCGACAGCGCCGCCCGGCTCGAAGAGTTCGGCATCACCGACAACGAGCGCGTGCAGCTTGCGGCGCTCTATGCGGCAGGCAAGAGTTTGTGGCGCGTGCCGGTGACGCACTTCACCCCTTGGGATTATAACTGGCCCTATGGGCTGCCCAACGGTGCCGCGCCGCCGAATCAAACTATTCGGAACACTTCAAAAATACCCAAACCTGATTGCGGTTGCGGTTCCATTATCGAAATCCAGAACCGCACCCTGGGCGAGTCGGCGCCGGTCGCGGGCACCCCGTTCAGCCTGAATTACCGGAGCAGCCGGATGCCCGGCCATGACGTATATTCCGTCTCGGTCCCGTTAAGCGGCGCAAGCCTGCCGCCAAACGTCAAGCGCATCGACCTCCTCGTATCGGTGGCGGGCCGCCAATTTGGGCGCAGCTTCCCGGCCAGCCCTAACCAGAGTTATAACTTCGTCTGGGATGGCATCGACGCCTATGGAAGGCGGGTGCAGGGCGAGCAGCGGGTATCGATAAGTATCGGCTATGTCTATCAGCTGGTTTACCGTACACCCTTAGAATTCCGGCGAAGCTTCGGCGGTTTCGGTTCCGGGGTGCTCGCGGCCCGTCGCGGATACGGCTATGCGACATTATGGCAGCGTACCGGAACGACTCTGGGCGTATGGCAGACGCCTGCCATGGGCCTGGGCGGCTGGACGCTCGACGTTCATCATGCGTACGATGCGAATAGTCAGGTTCTATATTCCGGCGATGGCAGCACACGTAGCGCCCTGGCATTCGACAACATCATACGCACGGTAACCTTTGGGAGCGCGGGCACCGGCGCGGGTTTCTATACCCCGCATGGCATGGCAGTCGATGCCCAGGGCAACCTGTTTGTTACAGAGAATGGCAACAACCGCGTTCGCAAGGTGACGCCCGGCGGCGCCATCAGCACGGTGGCGGGCAATGGTCAAAGCGGCTGGAACGGTGGTAGTGGCCCCGATGGTGGCCCGGCCACCGAGGCGGTGGTGAGTAGTCCGTCCGGAGTAGCCGTCGATGCCCAGGGCAATCTTTATATTGCCACCGGGTCTCACGGCAACCGCATCCGCAAGGTGACGCCCGACGGCATCATCAGCACGGTGGCCGGCAAAAATATCACTGGCGGCTTTTCCGGGGATGGCGGCCCGGCCACGGCGGCGGCGCTCAACTACCCGCGAGACGTAATCGTAGATGCCCAGGGCAATCTGTATATTGCCGATGGCGGCAACCACCGCATCCGCAAGGTGACGCCGGACGGCATCATCAGCACGGTGGCCGGAAATGGCAGCGCCGCTTTTTCCGGCGATGGCGGCCCGGCCACGGCGGCGGCGCTAAATACTCCGGTCGCAGTTGCCGCCGATGCCCAGGGCAACCTGTATATTGCCGATGCCAACAACCGCCGCATCCGCAAGGTGACGCCCGACGGCATCATCCGCACGATAGCCGGGATCGGTCTCTCGGCTTATTCCGGCGATGGCGGCCCGGCCACGGCGGCGCGCTTTATTTCCACGCTCGGGGTGGCCGTCGATGCCCAGGGCAATCTGTATGTTGCAGATCACTGGCGCGTCCGCCGGATAACACCCGACGGCATCATCAACACGGTGGCCGGCAAAGGTAGCAGCTCCGGCGATTTCGGCGAAGGCGGCCCGGCTACGGCGGCAGCTCTCGGATCAATGCGCGGCGTAGCTGTCGATGGCCGGGGCAATCTGTATATAGCCGATAACACCAACAACCGCGTACGCAAGGTTTCGCCTTCTTTTTCGGCGACCGGTGTCGGTGGTTTGACCATCGCATCCGAAGACGGCACCCAGCTATACCAGTTCGATTCCGACGGCCGCCACCTGCGCACCCTGTCGGCCGCGACCGGCGCAGAGCAATACCGCTTCGTTTACGACAGCCACGGTTTTGTGGCACAGATTATCGACGGCGACGGCAACATTACTTCCATAGAGCGCGACGCGGGCGGTAATCCCGCCGCTATCGTCAGCCCGGACGGGCAGCGCACAGCCTTGACGCTCGACGCGGACGGCTATCTGGCGTCCATCGCTAACCCTGCTGGCGAAACCACGCGCATGACTTACGGGAATGGCGGGCTGCTGACCGCCTTCACCAATGCGCGCAGCCAATCATCGACCATCGCCTATGACGCTCAAGGCCGCCTGGTGAAAGACCAGAATGCCGTGGGTGGCTTCTCGAGCCTGGCGCGCACCGAGCTTGGCGCGGGATCGTACGACATCGCCATAACCACGGCCCTCGGCCTCACGACCCACTACAAAGTAGAAGACCTCGTCACCGGCGACACCCGGCGCACCAACACCCAGCCCGACGGCAGCACCTCCGCCACGCTGCAAAAACCCGACGGCACCACCCAATCCACCGCCGCCGACGGCACGGTCACCACGAGCATCGACGGCCCCGACCCGCGCTTCGGAATGCAGGCGCCGTTCACCAAGAGCGCCACCGTCAAAATGCCCAGCGGCCTGACCGGCAGCATGACCGCCACCCGCCAGGCGACATTGGGCAACCCGAGCGACCTCATGAGCTTGGTCACCCAGACCGACACGACCACGGTCAACGGCAAGGTGTTCAAGACCGTCTACAACGCCGCGCAGCATCAGTTCACCGCGACCACGCCGCTGAACCGCAGCACGGTCGTCACCACCGACGCCCAGAGCCGTCCGCTGGCGCTGCAAACGGCAGGCATCCTGCCGGTCAACTACGCCTACGACGCGCGCGGCCGCCTCGCATCGGTCAGCCAGGGCGACGGCGCGGCTACCCAGAGCGTTAGCTATGCGTATAACAGCGAAGGCTACGTCGATTCCGTCACCGATGCGCACGACCGCACCACCCGCTACAGCTACGACGCCGCCGGGCGGGTAAAGACCGTCACGCTGCCCGACACCCGCGTGATCGGTTTCACCTACGACGCCGACGGCAACACGACCTCGGTGACCCCGCCGGGCAGGCCATCCCACGGCTTCGACTACGACGCCATCGACCAGACCACCGGCTACACCCCGCCCGCGCTTGGCGCCGGGCCGGTCGCCACGCATTACGACTACAACCTCGACAAACAGCCGACCAAAGTCACGCGCCCGGACGGCCAGACCATCGACTACGCCTACGAT
>Ga0156175_1117_pt1 | contig 16584 bp, 16 predicted proteins | sample RifCSPlowO2_12_FD_107828 | JGI IMG/M metagenome (GOLD analysis project Ga0156175, IMG submission 107828) | Gallionellales bacterium RIFCSPLOWO2_12_FULL_59_22
GTCCTGCGCCCGCTGCATCAAGTCATCGCGCTTGTGGGCCGTCACCATGATGAAGGTCTGGGTATCCACCAGCTTGTCATCGGCACGGATGCGCTGGATGGTTTCGATGCCATCCATGCCGGGCATCATCCAGTCCATCAGCACCAGGCCATAAGGTTTGCCCTCTGCCTGGGCGCGCTCCAATTCGTCGATCGCTTCTAGGCCACTACTCACGGTCGTCGCGTCAAACTTCAGTGACACCAGGATGGACAGCATGATTTCGCGCGCGCTCAAATTATCGTCCACCACCAACACGCGCAGCCCCACCGCCTCCTCGATGGTGGTAATGAGATGGCGCTGCTCGGTCTGCACACCAAATTTTGCGGTGAAGTGGAAGGTGCTGCCTTTGCCCGGTTCGCTGTCGACACCGATTTCGCCGCCCATCAGCCCCACCATGCTCTTGCTGATGGTCAAGCCCAGGCCGGTGCCGCCATACTTGCGGGTGGTCGAAGCATCGGCCTGTGAGAAAGCGCTGAACAACCTGCCGCATTGCTCCCCGGTGAGACCGATGCCGGTATCGGAAATATCAAAACGCAAACGCACGCCATCCGCCTCATCGGCAATCTTGTGGATGCCCACGGTAATTTCACCTTTTTCGGTGAACTTGATCGCGTTGTTCACCAGATTGAGGATCACCTGCCCGAGACGCAACGAATCGCCGACGAGCGCCGTCGGCACATCGGTACCCACATCGAACAACATCTCCAACCCTTTATCCTGTGCCTTGATAACACAAAGATCGGCCAGGTGTTCCATGACATCTTCCAGATAGAATTCGGCCTGTTCGAGCTCCATTTTGCCCGCTTCGATCTTGGAGGAATCCAGGATGTCATTGATGATGCCGAGCAGATTTTTAGCCGCGGACTCCACCTTCTCGAGGTAGTTGCGCTGTTTGGCGTTCAGGGCGGTTTGCAAGGCCAGATGGGACATGCCGATGATCGCGTTCATCGGCGTGCGGATTTCATGGCTCATGTTGGCGAGAAAATCGCTTTTTGCGCGGCTGGCCGCATCCGCGATCTCTTTGGCTTCCTGCAATTCGGCCTCCATGCGCTTGCGCATGACAATCTCCTGCTCCAGTTGCAGGTTTTTCTTTTCGACGTTCGCCAGCAGCGCCTCGGTTTTTTCGAACTGCTCGACCACCAGTTTGGTGGTGATATCTGCCGCTTCGCGCGACACGCGAACTTCTTCGAGCAACAGGCGGTTCTCTTCTTCGAGCGCATCGCACCCGTTGCCGCGCATGGAGCCACGGCGTTCTGTGCCCGCATAGAGCGCCGTGTTGCTCAACGAGGCGACTGGCATCGGGTTATGGTGTTCCATGAATAGCGACCTCCATATAGCGTTTGGTCAGAGTAATCCTACAAACGAAAATTGCTTGACCGCAGAGGCGCGGAGACGCAGAGAAATAATCAGATTCTGACAATTTTCTGGTTCTCCAAACAAGTGAGGCCGCGCAACATTATTCATTGTTTTTCCTCAGCGCCTCAGCGCCTCTGCGGTGCAACTGAATTTTCAGGATAATATCGGTTCATCCGGCCTCCAGCGCGAGTTGCAGGCTGAGGCGGGCAGCGTCCAGCACCGCGCCGTCCGATGCCCCTCCCTCGCAGCCGACGAGGCGGATGCGCGGCGGCGGATTGTCGACCACCGCAGGCAAGACACTCAGCAGAAAAGGCAATCCGGCTTCGTGGCCGAAGCTGCCGTTGGTCTGGCGCGCGACAGTATCGCCGTCGATGACGGTGATTTCGCCGATCGATGCGAAGCCGCTGACCGCGTCGACGAAGACTACCGGCCTTCCGTCTTCGAGAAAGCGCAGCAGGTTGAGGCCGGCCAGGCCGCCATCGACGATCTCCACGTCCGCCGGACGTTCCATGCCCGCCAGCGTATCGTAGACCCGCGGCCCGAAGTCGTCCCCGCCGACAAAGCGGTTGCCGATGCAGAGGATGCGGGCAGCGACCATATCAGCTGGTGCGTTTCACGGTATGCACGGCGCACACCAGACATGGGTCGAAGGAGCGGACGACGTAGCCCGCTTCGACCGGGTTATCAGGATCGGCGATGGGTGTGCCGACCAGCGCCTCTTCCCACGCGCCGCGCACGCCCTTTTCATCGCGCGGCGAGCCGTTCCAGGCGGTCGGCGTGATGATCTGGTAGCGGGCGATCTTGCCGTTTTCGATGTTCACCCAGTGGCCGAGCGCGCCGCGCGCGGCCTGGGTCAGTCCGACGCCGCGACCGTCGGGCACTCGGCCGTCACCGGTAATGATCGCGGCGCCGTGCGTGGCGATGCATTCGCCGAGCCAGGTTTCCATGGCCGTCAGCAGCGTTGCCGGGCGCGTCAGGCGGGCGAGTTGCCGGGTCAGCGACGAGGCGCCCGGCCCGGCGAGAAAATCCAGAAACAGGGGGCGGCGTTCGATCACCGCCTCGGCCAACGGACCGGTCTCGACGGATGAACCGTCATAGCGCGGCGCCTTGATCCAGGAATAGGCGCCGCCCTCCCTCTCCGTCACATGGGGTTGCGTTTCTCCCGCAGACGGATGAAGTACACCCAGCGCCTTCTTGTAATAAGCGTGCGAGACATCTTCGGCAATTTTCTCATGGTCGAATGCTTCCGCTGCTGCATGGCGCACGACACCGGCCGCCACCAGTTGCCGTGTCGAACCCGACACAGCCGTGTCGGCAGGCAGATCGAGCGAGCCGCAAGACAGGAACGCCTCGTTGCCGCGACCGATGCTATCGAGCCCGAATTCGCGCCCGAAACGCAGCAGGAAGCCCACCTCGCTTTCGCGCTGCGCGCCGTTTTCTTCCAGCCACGCATCCAGCGCGGCGCGACTGTCCACCGCCAGCCAGCGTTCGATGCTGCACCCGAGGACGCGGCGCTCGTACCATTGCCGGTAGCCGCGCACGATTTGCAGGCATTGCAACAGATGCGCCTGCGATGGCTCGAAGGCGATGCCGCCCGGCACCATGTAGGAAGAATGCGGCCACTGCCCGCCGATCATCGCGACGACTTCGAGCATTTTTTTGGTTTCGCGGATGACATCGATGAACGAGCTGCCGCCCATCGTCGTGTAGCGTTGCTGCGCCTGCTCGAACAGCGAATGGCGGCTGTGCGCCGGGTTGGCGAAATCTGCCATGAACATCATCACGCTTTGGCGCACGTCGCTCTGCACATGTTCCGCCATCAGCGCGATGTTGCGCAGGCGGATGGCGTTGTCCGGCGGCGTGACACCGGCAATCGCGTCGAGCGCGCGGACGGCGGCCATCAGGTGGGTGGTCGAGCAGATGCCGCAGATGCGCGGTGTCATCACCAGCCCATCGAGTGGGCCACGACCGATCATCAGGTTTTCGAAGCCGCGATACAGGATGCCGGCGCTCCACGCGTCGGTGATCACGCCATCGCCGTGCTCGACGCGAACTTCCAGATCGCCCTCGACACGGTTGAGCGGAATATCGGTAATTTTTCTTGTAGAACTCATGTTCGCTCCCGGTCAGACTTCGGTAATCCGTTTCTTCAACCGCTCAGGCGCAGCGGCGGCCGCCATCCCCTTGTAGACCATGTAATGTGCCCGATTGATGCCCATCGGCAATTCAATCGGGATACCCATGATATTGCGGGTTTCGAAGAACGGGTCGGGTGTCGGGAATCCCGGGTTGGTGCAGCCGAAGCACGGGACTCCGGCGCGCGTCTTCGACGAGCGCTGGTTCCACAGGGTTTTATTGCACGTGCCGCCAACCAGCGGGCCGTGGCAACCCTTGTGAAAAAACAGACAGCCCTTCTCGCCAAAGTCTTCTTCCTCTACGCGGTACTCGTGGTATTCGTTGCGCGTGCAGCCTTGATGCACCGTCATCCCGTACCAGTCCACGGGGCGCTGGAGTTCGTCGAGCTCGACTTTTGCGCCGGCAGCGAGCGCCAGCAGGACGTTGCCGAGCACGTCGTGATGGCAGGGGCAGCCGGCCAGGTTGAGCACCGGCAGACCCGATTTCGACCGAAAATCCGCGCCCAGAAACCCCCCTTTTTTAGACTGGGTAAATTGCAGCCCGGTCGCCTCGATCTCGCCGCCAACGCCGAAACCGCCGAAGCTCGCGCAGGTACCGATCGCGACCACAAACCTGGCCTGCCCAGCGAGCGCCGCCACCAAATCCTTGCGCGGTCGCCCGCCGGGCGCATCGAACATGCCGGTGCCGTCCGGGCCATGCACCACAGCCCCTTCGACCACCAGCACATCGAGCGGCCTGGCGCCGGATTTCAGGTCGGCAAGCAGCGCCTCTTGCCCGGCGGGCGAAAGGTTGGACAGCGAGGGATGCCACAGCAGATCGACGTTCAGCGACTGCATCAGCGTCGGCACGTCGGGCGTTTCGGTACCCAGCAGCGACATCGTGTCGCCGCCGCATCCGCCGCATTGCAACCAGTACAAAGAAATCATATTTCCCCCTCTAATTTGTAACAGCCAACTACGCCACCGCCAGATACACCCCGCACAACGCGATACCCGCACCGGCCGCATGAATGGCGCGCTCGCGCGCCAGCCGTTGCATACCCAAACCGAAGGCAATACCGATAACGTGCAGCAGCGCCGTCGCCAGCATGAAGCCCAGCGCATATCCGGCTCCGGAAGCCAGCTCCGGCATCTCTGCGCCGTGCGCGTGGCCGTGCCATAGCGCGAACAGCCCGGCCATGCCGCTGCTCAGCCAGAGCGGCAGACGCACCGCTGCGGCGACCAATACACCCAACAGCAACACCGACAACACGATACCCGTTTCGACGAACGGCATGCCGATGCCCAACACCGGCAATGCGCCGCCCAGCGCCATCACGCCGACAAAGGTGAGCGGCACCGCCCACACCGAGCGCCCGCCCATCTGCGCCGCCCATAGCCCGACCGCCAGCATCGCGCAGACGTGATCCAAGCCGCTGGTTGGATGTGCGAGGCCATGCAAAAACCCGCCAGTTTCCGCAAACCCGCCAACATGGGCATAGGCGAATGATGGCAACGATAAACCTGCCGCAATAATCCCCAAGGTTCGAGTCAAAGTCAATTTATCCATGTCATTCTCCCAATTAGCAAGCACGCCAAATAAAATTTACATCCGCCCGAAATGACGAAACTGCAAGCGCCTACAGTTTCGATACGTTCTGGTTGAGATCGCTGGCCAGTTTGTCCACGTTACCGATCAGTTGATTGGTATGCGCCGACGACCCGGCGACGGTTTCCACCTTATGCGCGATGTCGTGGCCCGCGCTGGCCTGCTCCTTGGCGGCATTGGCGATATCCTCGACCGCGTTGACCACCTGGGCGGAACGTTTCTCGATCTGTTGCAGCGCCTGTTCGACCGTGCGCGACTGCGCCACGCTGCCTTGCGCCTTGCCCGATGCGGACAGGATGTCGGCGGACACATTCTCCACCTGTTCCTTGATGCTGTTCAATATGGCGCCGATTTCGGTGGCGGACTGAGTGGATTTCTCGGCCAGTTTGCGCACCTCGTCCGCCACCACGGCAAAACCGCTGCCGTATTCTCCGGCGCGCGCCGCCTCGATAGAAGCGTTCAGCGCCAGCAGTTCGGTCTGTTTCGCAATGCCGCCGATGGTACTGGCAATGGTCTGGATATGCTCGCTCTGGTTGCCCAGTTCATGCACTTTTTCCGCCGCCTGACAGACCAGAAACGAAGTTTCTTCCATCGCCGTGATGGTTTCGTTCACCGCGCAACTGCCCCGATCGACGGCGGCTACGGTTTCCCGCGTCAGCGTCAGCGCGTTACCGGCGTTCTGCGCGACCTGGTCGATGCTGACCGAAAGCCGTTCGGTCGCCGCAGACATACTGGCCGTCGCTGCGGACTGCTCGTTCATCAGCTTGCGCACCGTGTGGGTCAGCCCGGCCAGTTCCTGGGTGATCTGGTTGACCGTTTCCGTGACATGCATCTTCTGCTTTTCCATGCGCCCCTTGACGATGGCGTTGTCCTTGAACACCTGCACCGAGCGCGCCATTTCGCCGATCTCGTCGAGCTTGCCGGTAAACGGCACCGCCACGTTGGTGTCGCCCTGCGCCAGCACGCCCATAGTGCCGTTAATGGCCTTGAGCGGCTGCGCCACGCGGAATTTGGTGAACCAGAAGGAGAATAGGCCGAAGGCGATAAGAAACAGGCAGGCGACGAACATGACGCCGCCGACCGTGCCGGAAAGCGTCCAGATCGCGTCCTCGACGGCGTCCGCGCCATGTTTGCGCTCCTCCTGGAGAGCAAGTTTGATGCGTTTCAGCGCCGCCACCGCCGCGCTGTCGTCGACCGCTGTTGTACCGCCGGAAAGCGCCTGCTCGTAGGCGGCCAGAGTTTTTTCCAGGACAACGATATCGGCCTTCTCCGTCTCGCCCGGGTTGGCCAGCATGAAGGCCGGGATGCCCTCGCGCACCTTGGCGATGCTGTTGCGCACCACCCCGCGCGCCGTTTCGTCGCCCGCCAGCGCCGCCTGCCCGTGCTGCGCGAGACCGCCATAACCGAGATGATCCTGAAAGTGCCCGAGCAGGTCGATGCGCCGCGCCAGGTCGGAATCGTAGCCGCGCCACACGTTGCCGATCTCCACCACCGACTTGAAAGTCAGCAGCGTCGCGCCTACCCCGGCCAGCAACAACAACAGGGTGAACATGGTGACCAGATGCGCGACGCGGAACATGCGCACGTTATCGACGGCGCGGAACATGCCCACGACGAAACGTCCCAATGCGTTCAGTTCATTGTCCTGCATAACCGTATTATGGTTGCTCATTTTTCTCCCCCTTCTTCCCTTGTCCAGGCAGCCAGCTCGTCGAGTCCGATACGGAGGGCATCATCCATCGCCCCGGCGACCGCCGGCGTCAGGCCGCCGCCCCAGTCGTCGATATTTTCCAGTTGCACGCCCACCAGCGTGATTTTTTCCGGCATTCTCCCGGTCAGTTCCGCCGCCGCCAGCACGTCGGTAAACGCGGTCTGGTGCAGGCTCATCGGGCGCTGCCCGAAAAACGCCGGAATCTCCGCGTCGCGCAGCACCACGATCTGCCCCGGCTCGCGCCCGAAATCCACGGCGTCGAACACCAGCAGGTGCCGCGCCGACTGCACCAGCGGCAGCAGGTAAAGACCCTGCGTGCCGCCATCCAGCGCTTCGACGCCCGTTGGCAGGCTGTCCGACGCCTGCAACCGCACCACTGCCGCCGGACCGAAACCTTCGTCTGCCCACAGCACGTTGCCCACGCCCAGCACCAGGATGCCGGCTCCCGCATCCGCCTCCACGGCGCTCAATCGCGGAACTGCCTTTCGCCCGAGAGCATGGTGCTGATGGTGGTCTGGCGCGACAGGATGTCTTCGCGCACGGCGATGTAGATGTGCACCATCACAAACCACACGATCACCCACATACCCAAGCGGTGGATCACATGCAGATCGAGCGAGTTGCCGAACAGCATGGTGACCCAGCCGAACAGGGCATACTGCCAGCTGTCGTGCCCGGTCACTTCGGCGTACATCGCAAAGCCGGTGACGATAATGAGCGCGCCGGGAACGACGAACATGAACAGCATCGCGACGTTGGCCAGCGGGTTAAGGCCGATGTAGCGCAACGGGCCGCGGATCAGCAGGTTCCACTGAATCTGGCGGATGAAGCCCTCCAGCCACACCTTGCGCCAGACGGCAGGCAGATAGAGCTGGTGGCTGATGCCGCCCTCGACAAACACCAGCCACAGGCGCATGACGGCGAGCAACGCGAAAATATAGCCGAATGCCAGGTGCAGGAAGCGTATCCAGCCCATCACGTACAGCGTGGAAGTATCGCCGATCGCGGAAGGCGGCGGCACGCCGATGAAATAGCCGGTAATTGCCAGCACTACCACGCTCAGCGCATTCAGCCAGTGCCAGATGCGTACTCCCGGCCCATACAGCATCACCGCCGGCAGCAGGCCGGTATCGGGAACGCGCTGGTAGGGAATGTATTTCGGCATAGCTGCCCCTTACAGGATTTTCGCCTCGGTCAGCAATCCGCCGTCCGGGCCGATGACGTGGGTGGCGCAAGCCAGGCAGGGATCGAAGCTGTGGATCACGCGCAGAATTTCCAGCGGCTTCTTCGGGTCGGCCATCGGTACGCCGAGCAGCGACGCCTCGTAGGCGCCGATGTTGCCGGCGGGATCGCGCGGGCTGGCGTTCCAGGTGGTGGGCACCACGCACTGGTAATTGTCGATCTTGCCACCCTTGATGTACAGCCAGTGCCCCAGCGCACCGCGCGGCGCCTCGCAGTAGCCCGCGCCCTTGGCCTCGGAAGGCCAGGTTTCTGGCTGCCATTTCTCGGTGTTGGCGGTGGACGAGTTGCCGGCGCGGATGTCGGACTGCAACAGCGCCACCTGCTCCTTGAGTTTTTCTGCCGCCCACAGGCCTTCCAGGCCGCGTGCCGCCGTGCGCCCCAGCGTCGAGAACAGCGCGGTCAGCGGCAGGTCGAGTTTTTTCAGCGTACTGTCGACCAGCTCCTGAACGTATTTGTCGCCGTTGGCGTAGGCGATCACCATTCGCGCCAGCGGGCCGACTTCCATCGCGTGACCTTTCCAGCGCGGTGCCTTGATGTAGCTGTATTTGTCGTTCTCGTCGATTTCCTCGATGCGCGTGCCATCCTTGCCGCCGCGCGATTTCGGCCCGAGACGGAATTCCATGTCGGTCTTGCCGTCCCACGGGTGCAGCCCGGCCTTGTCGTCGGGATAGCGGTACCAGGAATGCTCGACAAACTCGTGCACCTGATTCGGGTCTTTCAGATCCACCTCGTGTATCTGCTTGAGGTCGCCGTTCAGGATAGCGCCACGCGGCAGCATGAAACTCGCGTTCGAGGTGTCGTTGGCGAGCGTGGGGAATTCGCCGTAAGACATCAGGTTCTTGCTCGCGAGCCCGTCGCCGAGCTTGAACCAGTCCTTGTAGAACGAGGCGATGGCGAGCAGGTCGGGAATATAGACTTGCGAAATGAAATCCAGCGTCTGGTCGGCGATTTTCGCCACCAGGTTGAGGCGTTCGGCATTGATCGCGCCGGTCGCTCCCGCGCCGTGCACGTTGATGGCCGAAGGTACGCCACCGACCAGCCACATCGGGTGCGGGTTCTTTCCGCCGAACACCGCCTGGATCTTGACGATCTCGCGCTGAAAATCGAGCGCCTCAATATAGTGCGCCACCGCCATCAGATTGGCTTCCGGCGGCAGCTTGTAGGCCGGGTGCCCCCAGTAGCCGTTGCGGAACGGCCCCAACTGGCCGGAACCGACCAGCCGCTTGATTTTCTGCTGCACGTCGCTGAAATAACCGGTGGACGATTTCGGCCACGACGAGATCGACTGCGCCAGTTCCGACGTCGCCTTGGGCGAGGCGGACAGCGCCGACACCACGTCCACCCAATCGAGCGCGTGCAGGTGGTAGAAATGCACCAGGTGGTCGTGCGCGAACAGCGCCAGATGCATGATGTTGCGGATGGTGTTGGCGTTCTTCGGGATGGGGATGTTCAGCGCGTCCTCGACCGCGCGCACCGAGGCCAGCGCGTGGACGCCGGTGCACACGCCGCAGATGCGCTGCACGAAAGCCCAGGCATCGCGCGGGTCGCGCCCCTGCAGGATCGGCTCCAGCCCGCGCCACATGGTGCCGACAGAAACCGCGTTGCGGATGACATTGTTGGCATCGACGTTGACTTCGATGCGCAAGTGCCCCTCGATGCGCGTCACCGGATCGATGGCGACGCGGCGCCCGGAGTTGTCCAGGGTGAAGCCGTTTGGGGTGACGATTTGGCTCATGGCTTGCCCTCTTCCGCTGTGCCGTCGCCGACCTTATTGCCGTTATTCTGGCCGCTGTCCTTGAGGCGCTTGCCGGTCATCGCGCGTTTGGTCAGTGTCACTACCGCCTGCGTGGCAATGGCGCCGCCCAGCGCAGCGGCACCCGCCACCGCCACCTTGTCTGCGTTCGATTCGATTCCCCATTGCTGCATGTCGGGCAAACGTTCATAAAACGGCCCGCGGTCGAAATAACCCTCTTCCGAGCAGCCGATGCAGCCGTGGCCGGACTTGATCGGGAAACTGGTGCCCTCGTTCCAGCCCATCGAGGCGCAGGCGTTGTAAGTGGTCGGGCCGCGACAACCCATCTTGTACAGGCACCAACCCTGGCGCGCGCCCTCATCGTCCCAACTCTCGACAAACTGGCCGGCGTCGAAATGCGCGCGGCGGTAGCATTTGTCGTGCACGCGCTGAGAATAGAACATCTTGGGGCGAAGCTGGTTGTCGAGTTCGGGCAGCCGGTCATAGGTCAGTATGTAGGAGAGCACCCCGGTCATCACCTCGGCGATGGGCGGGCAGCCCGGCACATTGATCACCGGCACATGGCTGACCAGCTTGTGCACCGGCGTCGCCCTGGTGGGGTTCGGCTTTGCCGCCTGCACGCAACCGGAGGAAGCGCAGGTGCCCCAGGCGATAATCGCCTTGGCGTGTTTCGCAGCTTCGTCGAACTGGTGGCGAAACGGGCGCCCCGCAACGATGCAGGCCATGCCATCGTTGGCCAGCGGAATATTGCCTTCCACCGCAAGAATATATGCGCCACGGTAATCGCGCATGATGTCGTGGATAATCTCTTCGGCCTGGTCGCCGGCAGCGGCCATGATGGTGTCGTCATAATCGAGCGATATCATGCTGGTGATGATCTCGCTCGCCATCGGATGGCCGGAACGCAGAAAACTCTCGGAGCAACAGGTGCATTCCAGGCCATGCAGCCACAGTACGGGAATGCGCGGTTTGGTTTCCATCGCATGCGCGACGGTGGCGACACCTTCCGGACCCAGCCCCAGCATGGTGGCCGTAATGGCGCAGAACTTCAGAAAATCACGTCGTGAAACACCGCGTTGACAAATGACATCGTAAAAAGTCTCATGTTTTTCCGACATGGCGCCTCTCAAAGATTATTGTTGTTAATTACTCTTTTAATTCTCCCGCCGGTTCATTCTAGCAAGAATTGCGCTATTTGCGGGCCGTAAAATTTTCAGTGACGGCGATTGCAGAATCAATGGGGTCGCATGAATCAATGGTTTTTTTGTGGGGAGACCCCAGAGTCTGACTCCATCGATTGCAGTTGAGAACGAACCGGGGGAATTGGCTACGATTGGGCTACGCTAAAAAGAAAAAGGAGCCAGACCTTTGGTCTAACTCCTTTATTATTTGGCGCGCCAGAAGAGATTCAAACTCCCTACCCCTTGGTTCGTAGAATCGGCAGGCTGTAATTATTTTTAATTATCAACAACCTGCAACACCCGCCAATTTCATTTACAGCCTCACAAAGCCCTGCAAATGGGGAAGACAGCCCCACCAAGTTACGGTTTGGCTACGTTGGTTTTCTTTGCGACAGGCCATGCCTGCGATGTATGCAGCACGCGCAGGATGGTAACAGTGCTGCCGGAGACTTCGTACACCAGAACGTAATTCGGATGCACCACCGCCTCTCTGGTGTTCTTCATGCGACCGGCCTTAAACAGTTTCGGCTGCTCAATGAGCGAACCTGCTTTTTCTTCAAACAAGTTGTCAAGATCGAGTGCGGCTTGCGGATTGCCCTGGGCGATAAAATCCATGATCCGCTCCCGATCATCGGATGCCTGCGGCCTCCATTCGAGTTTCACGCAGCAGCCTTAATGCGTTTTTGCAATTCCCTGCGCTTGGCCGCAAAATGTTTATTGACCTCTGCGTTCGGAATCGAGGGGCGCGGATCGTCTATGGCTTCCTGCACCTGTTCACGGAACCACTTGTCATAGGCTGCGGCTTCATGCGCTGCTTTCATTCGACTGGATGCGACCTTGCCGCGATGCGTAGCCTTGAGGGCAACCGGATCAAATCCGGTGGCGTCCACCTGGTACTTGACCACGCCCATCTCCTTGAGATAGCCCACAAGCGTTTCAAATTTGCGGAAGATACGCACAGAGCCGCGCTTTGCGGCCAAGGCGCGTTCGGTCATGCCGTACTTGATAACCACCCCCCATCCTCCCGGCTGACCGATGATGTTGGCACCCTTGACGGCCTTCGCCTCGACGAGCCGGGAAAGAGTTACATGGTCTATGGTTTCGAGGGCGGTTGCCATATCATCACCTATTGAGCGTTAAGTCGTAGGATGGAATATACCCGCAATCCATGAAAGTGGGAATGCCATTTAACCGCCTTACTCGGGAATTCTGCATAAAACTGCTGTTGTGGGTAGTAAAGCCTGCGCTTAACTATGTGTGCAGGCTTATTTAGTTTTCACTCCCAGCTGCGTTGCGCCGATATGTGGCAAAACTATTTGCTTTCGCGCAATGCGCCTTGTTGAGGCGGCGTGCGCCCAGACTGTCCGAATATGAAGTCGTGCGGCGCTCCCATCGGCTCTTGCCAGCCTTCAATGGAGGACTGCTACGAAAATTCGCAAATGTAGTTTATCGGGTTCATCAGACAGTGGCTTTCTACAGAACCCGGCAGATCAAACATTTTCGGGGATGTTCTGAATTCATACAGGCGATAAAGGTGAAATTCCTCCGTGTGTTCTTGAGCAAATCCAACCTCGCCACGGCTTACAAAGAATGGCGTTTCCTTGCCAAAAGCCGTTGTTTTGACCTCAATAAATCTCTCACGTCCAGAAGGTTCGAAAGAGAGGATGTCATAACCCAGTCCATCACCTTTAGTTTTTGCGATATGCTCCACTTTATCCGCCAAATCCTTATGGCCGAGGTTATGCAACCGGAAATGCTCAAAGTTCAAAACAAATTCCTCCCCTGCACAACCGAGCGCAGCATTTCGGGCTTCCCGCTCAAAATAATCACGTTTCTGAGGAATGGGTAGGCGATAGTTTTTGGTAGGCTCTTTAGCTGTTGTTGCTAACTTCGGAGCATCGACTAGAAGCTTGCTGAAATCCGTTAACAATGGGGTGACAGCAGGAGCCGAAGATGCTGCTAATGCCGCATTATCGAGCAACTGATCTTGAGCAATGCGATCCTCAACGATCTCGCGCAAAAGTTGCTGATAGTTCCCACGAGGCTTGTAACCTGTAATGTATGGGCAGCCTAGCTGGATAAGAATTGCGCTAATATTTTGGTGCTTGAACTCAATGGCACTTTCTTTTCGATTATTTAGTTTTGCAAGCAATCCTCGGCGGTGTGTTGTCTTGTTGTATGTCTGGCCTGACAATTCCAGAATCAACATATGGAAGTAATCAGCAACCGTCGCCTCAACTTCAATTCGATCCCATTCCATGATAATTGAGTTCCGCTTAATCTAAATATTTTGCGATCCATGCCCCTGGCAAACGCGATCTGCTCATCACGTCGTTTCAAGTATACCGCAGGCCGGATAAGCCCGGCGGTATGTGGCACGCTGACAAAATCGTCCACGGCCATGCTGCCGGAGTTGTTGCGTAAAGGCCAGCGCGGGATTCTGATTACCGATGAGTTGAAGCAATTCATGGAATCGGCTATGCCCGGCCTCGCCAATGCCAGGGTACTCGATTTGAAGCACGCGTTTGGCAGGCGACTCAGGGCAGCAGGCGTTCCACTGGAAACACGGAAGGTTTTCCGCGCGCTTGAGCTCGACGCCGCGGCCGCCGAGCAGGGGGGGTGCTGGAACAGGCCTCTAACCTTCTCGTTCCGCGTCGCGAATTCGGGCATATCGATCACGCTGGTTCCGTTTTTGTTTAAGGAATTGTCCTTTATTCAAATAATGGCGGGCGATTTTCCTGCGGGAAGTTTTTCGGTCAGCCCCCCCGTTGCCGCAAGGGAGAATGCATGGCCGCATCCTCATCTACGGATGAAAAATTCTGAAGACGCGAACCGTTTTTGAACATCGGCGATATTCCTGGTAAATGTTAAGCAAAATCTGAAATATCCCATCGGCGTTAGTCCTAATGGAGGCTTGCGTCAGATACGGGAATTCCGGGGTGAGCCTGTCTCAATGTTCGGTACGGCAGCGCACAGACTCTTCACGCATGCGGTATGTATTCTTCACCGGCGCATTAAATCAGACTGCGTCCATACGGTGATGCGGGGAGCCGGTGCGCCGGGAGGCAGGCAATGATCGAGATTATTCGCGTGGTTGCGGCGACAGTTATTCTGGGGTTGGCTGCGGGTTGTGGCGGCGGGAGCAGTACTTCGGCTGCTCTTTCCGTGAACGGTGTAGCTAACTCGGATGCGCTTCAGGGCGGCGTGAGCAGTGCTTCGGCTGCTCTTTCCGTGGCATTCACGCCAGTGGTCTCGGGGGTTGCCAGCCCCACGGCCATCACCCATGCGGGCGACGGGAGCGACCGCTTGTTTGTCGTGGAGCAGGGAGGCAGGGTGAGGATTGCGAGCGGCGCCGGGGCGCTGTTGCCCGCACCTTTCCTCGATATTTCTGACCGCCTCATCAGCGGCGGAGAACGCGGGCTGCTCGGCCTCGCTTTCCCTCCGGGTTATTCCGGGAAAGGATATTTTTATGTCAATTACACGCGCGCGCCGGACGGCGCCACGGTGCTGAGCAGGTTTTCCGTTTCCGCCGATCCCGATCTGGCCTTGCCAGCGAGCGAGGAAATCCTCCTCGTTCAGGATCAGCCGTTTGCCAACCACAACGGCGGCCAGCTCGCCTTTGGCGCCGACGGCATGCTGTATGTCGGACTCGGCGACGGCGGCTCCGCCGCCGATCCGCAAGGCAACGGCCAGAACCCGGCGACGCTGCTGGGCAAGCTGTTGCGCCTGGATGTCGAAGCGGGCGAATCGCCTTACCGGATTCCCCCCGACAACCCCTTCGCCGCCGATCCGGCGGCAAGAGGCGAGATATGGGCGCTCGGCCTGCGCAACCCCTGGCGTTTCTCCTTCGACCGCCTGACCTCGGATCTCTATATCGCGGATGTGGGACAGAACGTATGGGAGGAAATCAATTTCCAGGCGGCGACGGTCGGCGGTGGCGCCAATTATGGCTGGAATATCTTCGAGGGTTCTGCCTGCTTCCTGCCCGCCGCCGGTTGTGTTCCTCCGCTATCGTACTCCGCGCCGGTCGCTTCCTACAGCCACGATCTGGGCTGCTCGGTAACCGGCGGCCATGTTTATCGCGGGCCGGGCAATCCCGGTATGCAGGGGCTTTATTTTTACGGTGATTTTTGCAGCGGTCGCCTATGGGCGCTCAGGAAAAACGGAAACGCATGGACATCCGATGTTGTCGCACAGACGAATTTCGGGGTTTCCACTTTCGGCGAAGACGAGGCGGGGCGGCTTTATGTTGCCGATTACACGATAGGTGCGATATACCGTATTGACGAGCAGTGACCCGCAGGCATTGGACATGGCGTCCGGTAATTCTTTAAGGAAACGCAGATTAAATCAAATTTTTATCAGCCCCCTGTGATTAAATCCCACACGAGCTGGGCGGGTGGTCAACGCCGGAGATGGTGCAAAAGTATGCGCATCTCTCCAGTGAGCATCTTGCGCAATGGGTAGATTGCAGGCCAGTGGTTTTTCCTGAGATTTTGCCGGAAAGTGGTACGTTTTTGGCTACAGGAAAAGAAAAAGGGCCAAGCATTTCTGCCTAACCCTTTGATTATTTGGTGCGCCCGAAGAGATTCGAACTCCTGACCCCTTGGTTCGTAGCCTATTGCACTAATTACGCATATTTACATTAAATACAAATAGTTATAACGCTTCTGATGTATCATTGCTTGCATCATTACGGCATTCCATCCATTTGATTTCATTAGAACTGCGCCCCAGCAATGATACGCGCCAACAGGGCAAAGCTCAGCCAGCCGTTATTCTCAGAGCCTTCTTGAAGGCCTTTAACTCTGGAACCGCAAACATCTGGTTGCGTCCGACCACCGAATTCGGATTCAGCTTCCTGCTGGCGACAAACCGCCGGAAAGTCGACATCGAAACCTCCAAGTATTCAGCCGCTTCCTGAGCCGTGAAATTATCGCTGCTGAGATGACCGAACAGCTCTTCATGGCTCATATCATCGCCACGGAAAGCATTTGTAGACAAGATCACGAAAAACTTCTGCCGCTCAGTTGTCGTCATTTGCTTGAGATCTTGGAACAGATCTTCTGCAGTCATCGCATGTGCCATTTCTCTATCCTTCTGATTTCAGGTACCGCTTGAGTTCGCCATAGAAATTTTCGTGCGAACCCACTTGGTGGAAATCGATAATCAACAGTTCTACATCTACTCCTTGACGGCGAGCCTCCGGTGTCGGAGGACGATATGCGATCAGGTACTCTTGGCGATTGAATTTGAACTTGTAGACCCATATTCCGGCCAAGTCGCCCAGTTTGGCATCCCCGATCTCCGGGTTGTCACAGACCTCATCTACAGCGTCCTCGATGGCAAGCTGCATGGGCTTGTGAGCCTTCTTCACAAACCTGCTAAACGGGGGTTTATAGTTCGGCCTCATCGCCATGGCATCATATTGCACCAGTTTTGGTTAGATATCAACTCGTTTTTAGGCATTGCTTCACCCCTAGCCGGAAAGAATATTATAGTTTGACTGTGTCAATAAATGCCAAATACTGCCGATAACCCGGTCATCTTCTTTCATGAGGGCGATGTCATGGCTATCG
>Ga0156175_1127_pt2 | contig 14803 bp, 9 predicted proteins | sample RifCSPlowO2_12_FD_107828 | JGI IMG/M metagenome (GOLD analysis project Ga0156175, IMG submission 107828) | Gallionellales bacterium RIFCSPLOWO2_12_FULL_59_22
CGCGCTTTGCATCCGGCAGCGTGGTGATCTTGGCGAGCAGGTCGCCGAAGCCGTTGTTGACGTTGACGTTGAGTTCCCTGATGGTCGCGGCGTGCTTGTCGAACACGTCCTTGAAGTAAACGGTAACGGCATGGCCGAACATGATGGGATCGGATATCTTCATCATCGTCGCCTTGAGGTGCAGCGACAACAGCACGTCAGGTTCTTTCTTCGCGTCCTCGATCTGATCTGCGAAGAACTTGCGCAAGGCGCGAACGTTCATGGCACAAGAGTCGATCACTTCCCCCGCCTTGAGAGTGGTCTTTTCCTTGAGCACCGTGGTCTTGCCGTCGTCGCCGACGAACTCGATGCGCACCGGGCCGGCCTCGGCAACCGTCACAGATTTTTCGCTGCCGTAGAAATCGCCGCCGGTCATATGCGCGACGTGAGTCTTGGAGTCAGGAGCCCACTTGCCCATGCGGTGCGGATTCTTGCGCGCAAAGTTCTTCACCGACAGAGCGGCGCGGCGGTCAGAGTTACCTTCGCGCAACACCGGATTCACGGCACTGCCGAGTATCTTGCCGAAGCGTGTCTTGAGTTCCTTCTCGGCATCGTTCTGCGGATTTTCCGGGAAGTCCGGAATCTTGTAGCCCTGCGCTTGCAATTCCTTGATCGCGGCTTTCAGTTGCGGCACCGAGGCGCTGACGTTGGGCAGCTTGATGATGTTGGCTTCCGGCTTCAGCGTCAGTTCGCCCAGCCAGATCAGGTCGTCATTGAGTTTCTGGCTCGCTGTCAGGTTCTCGGGAAAGTTGGCGATGATGCGGCCTGCCAGGGAGATGTCTTTGGTTTCGACATCCACGCCAGCCGCCTTGGTGAAGGCCTGCACGATGGGCAACAGGGAATAAGTTGCCAGCGCCGGCGCTTCATCGATTTTCGTCCAGTAAATTTTTGCTGTGGTCATGATTTTTCCTCTTTCAATTAAGAATTCAATGTCAGGCTGTAGGGCGGATGAGCGCAGCGTTATCCGCCGCATGGTTGCATGGCTCACAAACGTCGGAAGGCGCTACGCTTTTCCGACCTACGCGGGTTTCAACTTAATTCAGCTCAAGCCGCCTTCATCTGGCTGGCGAACAGCGAAAGTGCGCCGCCTGCACGGATCATCGGAATATCTTCCTTGCCCTGCGCGAGCTTGAGGGGCATATCGCCTACGCCCTCCACCACCAGCTTGAGCTGGCCGCTTTCCAGGCCGGAAGTATCGAGGGACACCTTGGCGCCCTGCTGGATGCGCTCCAGGTCGGCCGGATTTTCGAAGGTCAGCCCGAGGATGCCGAAGTTGGCGAGGTTGGCCAAGTGAATGCGCTCGAAACCCTTGGCGATGATAGCGCGCACGCCGAGAATGCGCGGACACAGTCCGGCGTGTTCGCGCGAGCTGCCCATGCCGTAGCCGTCGCCGGCGATGAGAAAGCCGTGGCCGCCCGCATCGCGCAACGCCGCAGCGCGGGTGCTGAAGGTCTTGTCCACCTGGACGAAGGTGGCCTGTTTGGCGTATTCGTCGGCATTGGAACGCAGCGACAGATACTTGCCGGCGGGCTGGATGTGGTCGGTGGTAATCTCGTTGCCGAGCTTGAGCAACACTTCACCTGCCAGTTTTGCCGGCAACGGATCCAGCGTCGGCAACGGTGCGATATCCGGGCCGTAGCGCATCACCACCTTGGCGGCTTCTGCGGGCGGCAACGGCGCAACATAGGCGTCCATATCGACTACCGGCGGAACAATCTTGATGTCGAGATTGCGGTTGTCACCAAGCAGGTCGCGCGGGTCGGTCAATTTGCCCATCACGGCGCTGGCGGCGGCAGTCACCGGACTGACCAGATGTACAGCAGCAGTTTCGGTGCCGGAACGGCCCTCGAAGTTGCGGTTGGCGGTGGACAGCATCACACCGTTGCTGGGTGGCGAAAAGCCTTGGCCGATACAGGCGGAACAGGCATTTTCCATGACACGCACACCGGCGGCATAGAAAATTTCCAGATAACCCGCTGCCGCCAGCTGGCGCGCGATAGCTTGCGAGCCGGGTGCGATGGCAGTATCAACCTTGACTTTGCGCCCGCGCAGCAGTTCACCGACACGCGCCAGATTCTCGTAGTTGGAGTTGGTGCAACTGCCGATGAACACGGCGTCAATGGGCATCCCTGCATGCTTGGAAACCGGCTCCATGCCCTTCAGGCGCGGATACAGCGCAACCGTAGGCTCCAGCACCGACAGGTCGATCTCGACGGTGCGCGAGTAGGTCGCGCCCGCATCGGCGGCCAGCGGCTTGAAGTCGCCTGCGCGCTTGCGTCCTTCGAGGTAGGCCTTGGTAATATCGTCGGACGGGAAAATCGAGAACGCGACACCGGCCTCGGTGCCCATATTGCAAATGGTGGCGCGGTCGGTGACATTCAGGCTCTTCAGGCCCGGCCCGGTGTATTCCAGGCAGATGTCCTTGTTGCCCTTGATGCCGATCACCTTGAGCACGTTCAGGATCACGTCCTTGGCCAGCACGCCCGGATGCAGCGCGCCGGTGAGGTTTACCTGCACCACGTTCGGCATCGATATCTTGTAGGAAGTGCCGGCCATCGCGAAGCTCACGTCGGTGCCGCCTGCGCCCATCGCCAGCATGCCCATGCCGCCCGCGTTGGTGGTGTGGGAATCGGAACCGATCACCGATTTGCCGGGTGTCGCGAAGTCCTCGAGGAACACGCTATGGCAAATGCCGAGGCCGCCGCGCGAGAACCAGCAGCCGTATTTCTTCGAGAAGGTCTCGAGGTAGCGATGGTCATCACCGTCGATGTAGCCGACCTGCAAGGTCTTGTGATCCACCACGATGACCGAGGTAGTCTTGACGCGGTCCACGCCCATCTTCTCGAAGGCCAGCGCGGCAGCGGTGCCGGTGGCGTCCTGGTACAGGGTGTGGGTGAACTGGATCTCCAGCGGCTGTCCCTGCGGGGGAAGCTCTTTCAACCCCCCGGCCGCATTGGCCAGGAGGATTTTTTGTGCGACGTTTAATGCAGACATAGGCCTCTCCAAAATTATTGCGACAAATAAAAATCAGTAGCCGTCACGGGACGGATAAAGCGGCGCAACTTGCCGGAGATTGATGAACTTTGATAATCGGGTTGCGCGATATGCTCCACCCATTTCTGCGTTCTTCTCCGAAATAGCTGCGTTAATAAATTAGTTCTAATGGTTCGTGGTCAATTTCACAAACCCATGTAGGATGGGTGGAGCGCAGCGATACCCATCCTATGAATACTATAAGGAAAAAGGGGGAAGGGCGGTATATCCGCCCTTCACCCTTCCCTCTTATCCCTTGCCCACCCTTACGAAACGTAGCTGCATTGGGATGCCGGCGTACGCGTATCCATGTTGCGCCCGCGGTTGATGTGGTCGTCTATTTCGCCAGCGCACCCTGCCATGCGACCGAACAGGAACGCGGTGAACGCCGCCATTTCCATCGAGCTTTCGCTGAATTCGCCCTTGCGGTAGCGCAGCCAGAGGAGCTTGAGCAACATCGCGGCGATGATGGCGTCGATGTTGACGCAGAACACGTTGGCGGTCACACCGTTGTCGTACAGGGCCTGCACCAGCGTCCGGTAATAGTCGTGGAACACGTTCTTTTCGCCGCGTTCGGCGAATAGGTCGGCGATGTAAACCTCGCGCGGATCGTGGTTGACCGGGTGGCCCTTGAACACCGGGTGGTTGACGCCGGGGATGCTGCGCACCGGTACGCCGAGCGCCTTGTTGGTTTTCTTTTCCTTGTTGAATGCCAGCGCAAATTCCGTCGCCATCGCCTTGAGGTCGAGGCCGTGATTGGCGACGCTCGCATCGGTCAGCGAGGTGCCCTTGAAGCTCTCGATCAGGAACTGGATTCCTTCGTAGCCGTTGCCGCCGTGGGCGAAGCCGGTGTGGGTCATGAAGCCGATCATGCCCTTGTTGATCTGCACGCGCTCCGGCGATTCCGGGCCGTCGGCGGATACCGCACCCTTGCAGCCCTGTGCCGAAATGGTGCCGACGCCGTTGGAGATAATCAGCCCGAGCATGACTTGCAGCGGGAACAGGCTGGCTTCGGTCGGGCGCTCGCCCAGCAGCGAAATATAGGCCAGTTGCGTGACGGTCCACGAATCGAGAATTTCCTGGTTGTCCACGCCGCAGAAACTGCCTGCCGCGTGATGTTTGGCTTCGGTGGACGCACCGATAACCAAGCCGAACAGTTTGGCGTACCAGGGCAGGTTGCGCACGGTCAGCTTGGAGATGCGCTTGCGTATCAAAGGTTCCCACGCTACGGTGGTGGTCAGCGCGGCCAGCACGGCATCTGCCGTGGGATGGCCTTTGAGCGAGCGCAGATACTTCACAAATGCGGATTTCGCACCGCGCTTGTCGAAGGCTTTGAGCATCGCTTCGGCCTTAGCATCGGGCGCAGAGCCGAGCAGGGTGGCGAGCTGTTCGGATGTGGCCGTGGCCGGCGCGATCTTGGCCTGTTCGTCGTCGCCGGTCAGCAAACCGGATTGCGCAAACAACACGGCCAGCGTCTCGGCAGCATTGCGTGCGCCGTCGGCGCGTTTCGGGCCGAGCAGCGCGACTGCCGCGCTGATCGCCGTGTTCGGGGCATTGCCGGCATCGCGCGCCGCCTCGGCAGCGGCCAATGCGGCATCGCCGTGCAGGTTGACATGCGCCGCGACCGCGAGGTTGAAAAGCGCGTTGTCGTTCGCGTCGTTGAGTTCTCGCACCAGCGCCATGCACAAGTTGGATTCCAGCGGCTGCTTGGCGGTGTCGAGAATGGAAATGTTGTTGACCTTGGTGACTTGGGTTTTCGGATCCATCACCGAGCTTCCCGAGCAATCCTTCATCGACTGGCGCGGGAAAATCGCGCCGACGTTCTTGAACAGTTCGGCGATTTGCTCGTCGTAGGGCGACATCGCCTTGACCACGGGAATGTTCAGTTCGGGCGGCAGTTTCAGGCCCTGGTCGTCGCCGAACCACGGTTTCAGCTCCAGGTTGCCTTCCGGCGGGAAGTCGCGCTCGACGCCGTTCAGTTTCATCACCGCCGTCAACGCCAGCGGGATGTGGGAAATGTTGGTAACCACGGCGCCCTTCTTCGAGCACACCGGGTTCTCCGGCGTGAACAGGTCGCTTACGCCGAACTTGTCCATGAACCATTTTTCCTTGGCGCGCGCATCATCGCCCGATCCGGCAATCGCGCCGGCGTGGCCGACGGCCCGCGTCAGGTTCGCCTTCCAGCGACCGACCACGCAGGCCACCACCGGTTTGCCGAAGGTAACGTCCTGCTCGTAATATCCGCCCGGCTCGGAGTACAGCACCGCAGCCTTGGTGCGCTCGTCGTTGGCCATCGCAAAAGCGAATTCGGGAACGGCGTAGTTGATATAAATGTCCTTGCCGCTGGAAATCAGCGTCGTCGTCCCCCACCCGCCGATCGACAGGTAGTTCGCAATCGTGGTGGTAAAGTTGCCGGAGTTGGAATAGATCGCAACCGTGCCCTTGCGCAGTGTCTCCTCGGGCTTGTCGCCGCCCAGCGCGCCGCCGATGCGCACATGGTTCCACGAGTCCGCCACACCCAGGCAGTTCGCGCCGAAAATGTCCACGCCGCGCTGCTGGCCGAGCGCGCGGATTTCGCGCGCATCGTGCACTGCAACTTTTTCGGTGAGGATGATGACCTTTTCGACATCCGGATTGATGCGGATCAGTTCGGCAACACCGTCGCGCACCGCAGAGGGCGGCAGGTAAACGACGCCGACGTTGAATTTGTGACCTGCTTCCATGCCTTCGCGCACGTTATTGTAAACGGGGATGTTGCCTGCGGGCGTTTCGACGACCTGTCCGCGGCGACCCGGCGAAGTGCCGAACACCACGTTGCCGCCGGAATAGGCGTGGCTGACCGGGGTCACGGCGCGGGATTCGTTCCCCGTGATGTTCAACACGCAGATGCGGTCTTCTTTGGTCGCGATCTCCGCCAGCGAGCGGATGCCGACGAAATATTTAAAGTCTTTAATACCGGGCTTTCTCATTGCATGTCACCTTTGCTGATTTTTCAATTTCGTAGGGCGGGCACGTTCACGTGCCCACGCGGTAAACATTGTTGATCGCGGGAAAACGTGTGGGCACGAAAAACGTGCCCATCCAACATCACGCGTCCGCCGACAAGCCCAGCTTTTTCGCCACTTCGGCGCGGCCGCCGTTCTTCATCCAGCGATCCGCCGCCTGGGCGTAATTCACCACGTCGGTCATCGCGGAATCAAAACCGAAAATTTTGTAGGGGATGCGCAACGAATCGAGCACGTCCTTGAACGCGCCCATGCCGCGGATCACTTGCGGGCCGCCGCGACCGATCACCACGTACAGCGGTGTCGGGCCGCGCTCGCTGAAGTAGTCGCGCAACGCATCCGCCATCGCGCGGAACGTGACGAAGATGTCCGTGTTGTTGGCCTTGCCGCCGATCACGAACAGCACGTTGGACTGCTTGAGGTAATACTTGAGCGAAATGCGCATCACCTCTTTCATCTTCTCGTAGGGCGGGTTGCCGCCAAAATCTGAGGAGATGATAGCATCGTTGCCCAGCACTTCGGTGACCAGCGAGTTCGCGCCGCCGCCGAAGGTGGGTGCGAGGATGGTGCCATTCTCGTTGATAACGTAAACGTCGCTCTGCCCCTGGTAGGTGCGCAGCTCGTTGATTTCCTGCTCGAAGTCGTTGGCCTCGGTGACGAACAGATCGTCCGGCAGGCTCAGGCGGTTCATGCGCGGATCGTCGCGGTCGAATCCGCACTTGAAGTCGCAGGCCACCGGAATCAGCGAGCCGGATTTGCCTTCCATCATGCGGATCGGATTGAGTTCCAGCGTGGACATGCCGTAATGATGGAACAGATCCCACAGCTTGGGCAAATGCTGCACCAGAGGCGAAATGATTTCCTTGGGTGCGCCGAGGTCGGTCAACGCATTCGAAACGATGAAGGACTTGAGGCCGGTCAACGGATCGAACGGCGCTTCGATGATCTGGGTCTTGTCCAGTTCTTCGATATCCATGCCGCCGTGATGTGTGAGAGTCATGACCGGCGCGCGGTAGCGGGTCGAATCGGTGATCGAGAAATAAATCTCGTGCTTGGCCGGAACCGCGCCTTCGAAGGTGACTCCGCGCGACTTGTACATGACATCGCCGACCTTGTATTCGGCAAAGTACAGGCGCTCTTTCTCGGCCAGCGCCGACTTCAGGTCGCTGGCGCGACCGATCAGCCCGGACTTGCCTTTCTTGCCGATGCCGCCCTTGAAAATGGGCTTGACGAAGACCGAGCCGCAACGCACGATCAGGTTGTGTATGTCATGTTCGCTGGCTTCCGGACCGAGTACCTCGGAGGCCGGGAAATCGACAATTTTGAGCAGCCCTGCCCCATGGAGCATTCCACTGATGTTCATAATTACTTCACCCCTTCTAGTTTCAAATTCTGTACCTGCTCAAGTGAAAGGTGAAACGTAAAAAGTAGAAGCGGTGTGGCTTTTACCTTTCACGTTTCACCTTTCACATTTCACGTTCTTAATATTCTGCCGGCAAATCCTTCAGTTCCGCCCACGAATATACCGGGCCCTTAACGCACACGTAGTCCTTGCCGACGTTGCAGCGCCCGCATTTGCCCAGGCCGCATTTCATCTTGTTCTCGATGGTCGTGTAAATCTGCTCGTCCTTGAAACCGATCTCGCGCAGGTTCTGGATCACGAACTTGATCATGATCGGCGGCCCGCAGGTGATCGCGATGGCGTTGCCGGGGTTGGGCGCCTTGTCCATCACGTTGGCGGGCACGAAACCGCAGAACGCATCCCAGCCTTCTTCCGCCTTGTCTACGGACAGGTGTACATCGGCGGAACCGCGCAGTTTTTCCAGTTCGGTGCGGTACATGATGTCGCGCGGCGAGCGTCCGCCGTAGAACACGGTGATGTTCTTGAAGTCGTTGCGTTGCGCCACCGCGGTGGTGATGACCGGCCAGATCGGCGCGAGGCCGCAGCCGCCGCCGATGAACACCAGGTTTTTGCCGCGCCAGTCATCGACCGGGAAGTTGTTGCCGTAGGGGCCGCGTATGCCGATCACGTCGCCCACTTCCAGCTCGTGGAAAGCGGAACTCACCTTGCCCACGCGCATGATACTGAACTGTTTATATTCCTTGATTAGGGGCGATGAGGCGATCGAGATCATCGACTCGCCGCGACCAAATATCGAAAGCATCGCGCACTGGCCGCACTCGTGGTCGAACAGCTTGCCGTCCACAGCCTCGACGCGGAAAGTCTTGATAGAGCGCTCGCCGACCACCTCTTCTTTGATGTAGGCGACCCTGGCCAGTTGCGGAAGATAGATATTATCCGACATGTTCGGTTACCTTATTGACGACGGTGACGATATCGATACCCACCGGGCATTCGCTGACGCAGCGACCGCAACCGGTGCATTGATGCATCCCGAAATTCTCGTGGAAGTACTGGAACTTGTGGTTGACGCGCTGGCGCAGTCTTGCGCCGGTGCCCTCGCGCGGGTTGTGGCCTGACGAGTGCATAGTGAAATCCGGGAACTGGCAGTTGTCCCAGGTGCGCACGCGCTGGCCGCTCAACGGTGCCTTATTATGCACTTCGTCATTGATGTCAAAGCAATGGCAGGTCGGGCACAGGAAGGTGCAGATGCCGCAACCGATGCAGGCCTGCGCCATTTCCTGCCACAGCGGCGAATCGAAGTTCGCCCTGAGCTTGGCCGGCGCGCCGTCCGGATCGTTGATCTTGCGCTGCGGATAGGCCACCGCATCGTCGTGCGTCTTCTTCAGCAGCTTCTGATCCGCCGCCGAAGGATCGGCAAACAGCTTGCCGCCCGCCGCCATCATCGCCTTGCCGGTTTCGGTGATCGCCTTGACGAAATAGCGGTCGCCGAGGTCGGTCATCTGCACGTCGAGACCGTCGCTGGAAACCGGCGACCCGCCGACCGACAGGCAGAAACAGTTCGGGCTGGGCGGCTTGTTGCAGGCCAGGCCGACATAGGCGATGTTCTTGCGGCGCGAGGTGTAATACTTGTCTTCGATGTGATCGGTGAACACCTTGTCCATGCGCGGCACGCCGCGCCCGTCGCACGGGCGCACGCCGAACACCGCGTGACGCTGCTCCTTCGGCACGATCTGCGTCAGGCGCGGCGCTTCGCCCTTGATCTGCTCGAACGAGAAGAATATCTCGCGCTGCGGGAAGGCAAATTCCTTGGGCGATTGCTTGGTGTTGGGGTGGTCGAGCCTGGCCGTGCCGTTGGCCGGCTGATAAGTCCAGATACCCTCGTCCAGCGCCGGTGTATGAACCTCCCAGAGCGTGGTTGTTGCCGCTTCAGCGGCATTACAACCACGGCCTACTCCTTGCGGGTGCTCTGTCAGCGCGGCAACCCAGCCGTCGATCTGTTTCTTGTCTAGAATTTTTTCCATGCTGTTACCTGATGGCTATCACCTGATGAATTGGCCGGGATCGCTGTCGAGGAAGGTGGCGACCAGCGACGGCCCGCCGATGCTGGCACCCGGCTCGAAACCGAATTTTTCGCGCGCTTCCCGTTCCATTTTGTTGTTGAGCATGCGGATCGGCACGTTGACCGGGCAGGCGCGCTCGCATTCGCCACAATCCGTGCAGCGCCCCGCAAGGTGCATGGCGCGCGTCATGAGATAGGTGATGTTCTCGGAACGCGTCGCCGAACGCTCGATCCACTTGATGCGGGTCGCCTTCTCCTCGGCCGTGGTTCCTGCGGTGACCGGGAAGGTAATGCTGTCCACCACGCACTCGTCGCAGTAGCACATCGGGCATACCGAGCGGCAGGCGAAGCAGCGCATGCAGCGGTCGAAATGCTGGCTCCAGGCGTCCCAGCGTTGTCCTGCGTCCTGCGCCTCGAAGCGCTCCAGCGCGGCAAACGGCGCTTCCAACTGGCGCCCGGTCTTATCCTCGCCGAACACGAGATTGTGTTCCTTGGGATAGGGGGCGCGGCATTCCAGGCAGCGATCCGCCATCACCTCGCGCGCCGCCAGGCGCTTCTCGCCTGCCGCGGTGGTAAATACGAAATCGTCGCCGTCGAAGGCGGCAGCGCTGCGCCGCTGCTGAACGGCGAGCGGCCCCTTGGGGTTCTCGCGCATGTGCGCCAGGAATTTCTTGTCGTGCACCAGGTACAGGGAGAGATTGTTGAAACAGGTCGGATCCCACACCAGATCGTCGGCCTGCGCCGGATCGGTGATGAAGGCGGGTTCGGCCAACATGCCGCGCGTGCCGCGCCGGTAGCCGATGACCATGCGCGCCTCGCCTTTCGCGAGCATGTCGCGCGCCGTATCGCGAATGTCCTGGATATTTATCATTGGCTGACCACTTTCCTGAGCTTGTCCTGCGGCCCGAGCTTCCTGACGTCATCGACGAATTCGGTGACGACCTGGGCGAACTTGGCGCCCTCGGCAGCCGACACCCAGGACATGCGGAAACGATTCGGCTCGAGACCGATGAATTTGAGCAGCTCCATGGTCAGGTGCATCTTGCGCCGCGCCAGATAATTCCCTTCGATGTAGTGGCAGTCGCCAATATGGCAACCCGATACCAGTACGCCGTCCGCCCCCTTGTTGAAGGCCGACAGGATGTACATCGGCGACACCGCGCCGGTGCAAGGGATGGTGATCGGCGTCGCGTTGGCCGGATACTGGATGCGCGAAACGCCCGCCAGATCGCTGCCTGCGGACGAACACCACTTGCACAGGAAGGCGACGATTTTTGGTTCGAAATCAGCTTGTGGTTCAGACATCTGTGTTCCTTCTTTAAATTCTGGGAAGGGGGAAGAGAGAAGGGGGAAGGGTAAAACCTCCGCACCGCTGTTACCCTTCTCCCTTCACCCTTCTCTCTTCACATCTCTCAGGCAAGGCACGCCTCAATCATTTCGTGGATCTGCAACTGCGTGACGTTCTTCACGTCGATCGCGGCGCGCAGACAGGTGGCAGAACAACTGCCGCAACCTTCGCACAGCGCCTCATTGACAATCGCCTTGCCGTTTTCCAGGCGGATCGCGATGAACGGGCAGGCTTCGACGCACATGCCGCAGCCGGTGCAATGCGAGGGGCGCACCTTGGCGATCAGCGGCGAACGGTTCAATGTTGCCTGCGACAGCAGCGCGATCACCTTGGCGGCCGCCGCGCCTGCCTGCGCGACCGTCTCCGGAATGTCCTTCGGCGCCTGCGCGGCGCCGGCCAGATAGATGCCGCCGGTCACGCTCTCGACCGGCCTCAACTTGGGATGCGCCTCGGCGAGGAAGCCGTCCTTGTCGCGTCCGATCTTCAGCGTCTTGGCGATATCCACGGTGCCCTGCGACGGTACCATCGCGAGCGCCAGCACCACCATGTCGGCGTCGATTTCCACGTTCTGTCCGGTCAGGGTGTCGGTGCCCATCACCTTGATTTTTTCGCCCTTGCGATAAAGCTTGGAAACGCGGCCGCGCAGGTAGAGGGTGTCGTCGTCCTCCATGGTGCGCTGCACGAATTCCTCGTAGCCCTTGCCGCCGGAACGGATGTCGATATAGAACACGTAGGCGCGCCCGTCAGGGACATGCTTCTTGTACAGGCGCGCGTGTTTCGCGGTGTACATGCAGCAGATCTTGGAACAGTAGGCGCAATGCTTGGCCGGATCGCGCGACCCGACGCACTGGATGAACACCACGTCCTTGGGTTCCTTGTGGTCGGAAGGGCGGAGGATATGCCCGTGCGTTGCGCCCGATGCGGAGATCAGGCGCTCAAACTGCAAGCCGTCGAGCACGTCTTCGACCTTGCCGCCGCCCATCTCGTACATATTCTCCTGACCGTACAGGTCGAAACCGGTCGCCACCACGATCGCGCCGACATCCTCGGTCACCGTCTGCGGCTGCATGTCGTAATCGATGGCGCCCGCCTCGCAAACGTCCTTGCACTTGCCGCAAACGACCGGGTTCAGGCCCAGGCAGGCATCGATGTCCAGCGTGAAGCTGGCCGGGATCGCCTGCGCATAAGGAATGTAGATCGCACGCCGCGCGTTCAGATTAAGTTCGTATTCGTTCGGCACCACCTGCGGGCAGACTGCGGTGCAGTGGTCGCAGATCTTGCACTTATCGGGATCGACAAAAGTCGGTTTCTTGAGCACCTTGACGCGGAAGTTGCCGACCGAGCCTCCGACCTCCTGCACTTCGCTGTATGTCATCAGCCTGATGTTCGGGTGGCGGTTCACCTCGACCATCTTGGGCGACAGCACGCACTGCGAGCAGTCCAGCGTCGGGAAGGTCTCGGAAAGCTGAAGCATGCGGCCGCCAATGGTGGCCTGCTTCTCGACCAGGATCACCTCGATCCCGGCGTTGGCGATATCGAGCGCGGCCTGGATGCCGGCGATGCCCCCGCCGATGACCATGGCACGTTTGGTGACGGGAACCGCGATCGCTTCCAGCGGGTTATTGCGGTTGACGCGGCGCACGATGCTGCGCGAAATCTTGATCGCCTTCTCGGTGCCCTTGGCCTTGTCGGCATGCACCCAGCTGCACTGTTCGCGGATGTTGGCGATTTCGCAGGTAAAATTGTTTATCCCGGCGCGTTTGGCATTGTCGCGGAAAGTTTTTTCGTGCAGGTTCGGCGAACAGCAGGTGACGACGACGCTATCCAGCTTGTTGTCCTTGATCGCCTGCACCACCGACTCCTGCCCCGGTTCGGAACACATGTAGACGTATTCCTGGGTGAAAGCGACGGTGTTTTCGTCGGCCATTTCCTTGGCCACTCGCGCCACATCGACGGTGGCGGCAATGTTGGTGCCGCAATGGCAGACGAAAACGCCGGTGCGTTTCTTGCTCATGACGCCTCTCCACCGTTAATGTTAAATACGCGTAGCGTAGCGTTTGCCTCCTCTCCCGCAAGTGGGAGAGGATTGAGGTGAGGGAAACGGGCATGACGCATAACAAATATGCTCATATTCATGATTCATGCCCGTTATTCTGGCCCGCCATCTTCAGGCCGTGCTCGTAGCCCTTGTCGAAGGCCTTGATGTTGATCTTCAGGAAGCGATCCGGCACCAGGCCGGGCAGCGCCTTCTTCATCGCGTCGGCGGTGACCACGCCGGTGACTGCGGTGAGGAAACCCAGCGCCACGAGATTGGTGAACAGGCGGTTGCCCAGTTCTTCGGCATAGCGGGTGGCCGGTACGCGCATTACCCTGAGATCCGGATGCTCGCCGCGCAGCTTCACCAGTTGTTCTTCGACGATCAGGATGCCGCCCTTGGGCAGTTCGCCGTAATACTTGTCGTATGCCTCCTGGGACAGCGCCATGAGAACACTGGGCTGCGTGAGGTATGGGTACAGGACGCGCTCGTCGGAAACCACGAGCTGCGCGGCGCAGGCGCTGCCGCGCGCCTCCGGGCCGAAGCTCTGGGTCATGGTGGCGAACTTGTCGTCGTACAGGGCCAGCGCCTTGCCGGTAATCAGGGCGCAGCGAATGATGCCCTGCCCGCCGAATCCGGAAAACCTGATTTCTGTTGTGCTCATGCGCTCGATTCCTACTTACGGGTCTTCTTGGGCGCAGCCTTGGCTACTGCCTTTTTGGCGGGTTTCGCGACAGCCTTTTTGGCCGGAGCGACTTTCTTCGCAGGTGCCTTGGCTACAGCCTTGGCCTTGGGTGCTGCCTTTTTGGCAGGCGCCTTCACGGCTACCTTCTTAGCGGGCTTGGCAGCAACCTTTTTGGCCGGGGCGGCTTTTTTAGTTTCAGCTAACGCCTGCTTCGCAGGCATTACCTTGCTCTGAAACTTCGTTTTCGCCGGAGCTTTCTGCGCCGCCTTGGGTGCGGCTTTCACGGCTGCCTTTTTCGCGGGAGCCTTCTTTACCGCCTTGGCCGGAGCCTGCTTCGCTGCGGCTTTAGCAGGTTGCGCATCGTTTGCCTCTTGCTGCGCCACCTCCGCTGCCAGCACGGCGGCTCGGCGGACGGCGATACGTTCCTTCTCGGCTTTCTCCTCGGCTTCCCGCTCCGGAATGGTTTTGCCGTAGAGCTGGTAGTCGTCCCCGACCAGCTTGATGGCGCATTTGTCGGAGGCTTCCAGATAGGTCGGCTTGTTCTTTTCGACAAACTTGCCGACCACGATCTTGCCCTGGAAGTCGATGGCCGTTTCGCGTGTGTCGGCACCATGCTTGAGAATCGAGTTGTCCTGGTAATTCTGCAACTGGTCGACGCCATCTCCCAAACGATTACGGCGCAGATACAGCGTCGGGCAGGGCGAGATAATTTCGATGAAGGAGAAGCCCTTGCGCAGCAGCGCCTCTTCGATCGACTGCGTGACGTTGCGCGAATGCATCGACGTCCAGCGCGCGATGTAGGTGGCGCCGGCGGCATCCATCAAAAGCGGCAGGCTGAACGGATATTCGTAATTGCCGTAGGGCGTCGTCGAAGCCGTGGCCGTGCCGGGCGTGGTCGGCGTTACCTGCCCGCCGGTCATGCCGTAGGTGAAATTATTGTTGCAGATGACCACCAGGTCCATGTTGCGCCGTGCGGCATGGATCAGGTGGTTGCCGCCGATACCTGCCAGGTCGCCCTCGCCGCTGAACACCACCACGGTCAGTTCCGGGTTGGCCAGCTTGATGCCGGTAGCGACCGGAATGGCGCGGCCATGCGTGGTGTGCATCGAGTCGAAATTGACATAGCCCGCAACGCGTCCGGTACAGCCGATACCCGACACAACGACCAGCTTCTTGGGGTCGATGCCGCTGCGCTTGACCGCCTCGGCAAAGGAGTTCACCTCGGAGCCGATG
>Ga0156175_1049_pt1 | contig 13498 bp, 8 predicted proteins | sample RifCSPlowO2_12_FD_107828 | JGI IMG/M metagenome (GOLD analysis project Ga0156175, IMG submission 107828) | Gallionellales bacterium RIFCSPLOWO2_12_FULL_59_22
AGCGAGGCATAACAACAAATGGTTCCCAAATGGTTAAACAGAGGGTGACACGCACTACCGCACACAGCATGAGCGCGCTGCTCAAGGCTGTAGTCGCGGCAGTCAAGCTGGTCGCTGCCGAGGAGATCATGCCGCGCTATCTCAAGGTGGCGCACCAGCAGAAAGGCGACGGCAGCCTGTGCACGGAGGCGGATACAGCCGCCCAGTACGCGCTGGCCAAAAAGCTGCAGGCTATTCTTAACGTGCCGGTATTGGGCGAGGAGATGCCTGCCGACGAGCAACATGTAATCTGGCAATCCGGCCATGATGGCATGTGGTGCGTCGACCCGATCGATGGCACGTCCAATTTTGTGCGCGGCTTGCCTTATTTCGCGGTATCGGTCGCGCTGATGCGCGAGGGCAAGAGTGTATTGGCGGTAGTGTACGACCCGGTTGCCGACGAAGTATTTTCCGCCGAACAAGATAGGGGAGCGTTCCTGAACGGCGCAAAGCTGGTCGGGCGCGAAGCTGCCGCCACACTCGACCAGGCGCTGGCGAGCGTGGACATGAAACGCCTCAACATTAAACTGGTGACGCAACTGGCGACACATCCGCCCTATTCTTCGCAGCGCAACTTCGGCGCGAGCGCGCTGGACTGGTGCTATACCGCCGCCGGGCGGTATGACGTGTATTTGCACGGCGGGCAAAAACTTTGGGATTATGCCGCCGGTACGCTGATTTTGTGGGAATCTGGTGGCCACGCCTGTTGTATTGAAAACGATGATTTTGCGCAAGGCGATATCTGGCAACGTTCGGTGATTGCGGCGCGCAATAAAAAACTGTTTGATGAATGGAAGAATTGGATACGTTCGGTGTAGGGTGGGCAGGCTTCATCTGCCCACGCGTTGCGTAGTATCGCGTGGGCACAAAAAACGTGCCCACCCTACGCTTTTTTCAAGAATTAAAGGGGTTGCCTTGAAAATATTGATACTCGGAGCCGGCCAGGTCGGCTCGACGGTGGCGGAAAGTTTGGTCGGCGAGGCCAACGACATCACCGTGGTGGACATGGACAGCGACAAGCTGCGCCAACTGCAGGACCGTCTGGACCTGCGCACGCTGACCGGCAATGCGGCCCATCCTTCCGTCCTCGAACAGGCCGGCATCGCCGACTCCGACATGCTGCTGGCGGTGACGCAGAGCGACGAGGTCAACATGGTGGCCTGCAAGCTGGCCGCCACGCTCTACAACACCCCGACACGCATCGCGCGCATCCGCTCTACCGACTATCTCAACCGCCCGGAAGTGTTCAGCGCGGAGAACTTCAACATCGATTTTTCCATCTGCCCGGAGCAGATACTCACCGACTACATCACCAAACTGATTGAGTTCCCCGAGGCATTGCAGGTGCTGGAATTCGCCGACGGCAAGGCTTCGCTGGTGGCGGTGCGCGCCTTCGAGGGCGGTCCGCTGGTGGGCCAGCCGCTGAATTTCCTGCGCAGCCATATGCCGCAGGTCGAGACGCGCGTCGCGGCAATCTTCCGCAAGGACGGGCCGATCATTCCCGAAGGCAATACCGTGATCGAGGAGGGTGACGAGATCTTCTTCATCGCGGCTACCGGCAATATCCGCAGCGTGCTGCAGGAGATGCGCCGCATGGACAAGCCGAGCAAGCGCATCATGATCGTCGGCGGCGGCAACATCGGGCGGCGTCTGGCCAAGGCGCTGGAGCACGATTACCAGGTCAAGCTGATCGACCACAACAAGAAATCCTGCGAAAAATTGGCCGGCGAACTATCCAGAACGCTGGTGCTGCACGGCGACGGCACCGACGAGAAGCTGATGCAGCAGGAATATATCGGCGACGTGGACGTGTTCTGCGCGCTAACCAACGACGACGAGAACAACATCATGTCCGCGCTGCTGGCCAAGCAGGGCGGGGCGCGCAAGGTGATCGCGCTGATCAACCGCAGCGCCTATGTGGATCTGGTGCAGGGCGGCAAGATCGACATCGCGCTGTCCCCGGCGCATGTCACGATCGGCTCGCTGCTCGCCTACGTGCGCCAGGGCGACGTGGCGGCGGTGCATTCGCTGCGGCGCGGCGCGGCCGAGGCGCTGGAACTGGTGGCGCACGGCGACCGCCAGTCGTCCAAAGTGGTCGGGCGGCGCATCGACGAGATCGACCTGCCGCGCGGCGCGACCATCGGCGCGCTGGTGCGCGGCGATGCGGTAGTCATCGCCCATCATGACACGCTGGTCGAGGCGGGCGACCACGTCATCGTGTTCGTCATCGACAAGAAGATGGTGAAGAAGGTCGAGAAGCTGTTTCAGGTGGGCATCGGGTTCTTCTGATGGGTCGCTTATTCACCGTTTTTCACGCGCTGGGGTTGCTTCTGGTAGTATTCAGCGCCGCCTATGTGATGCCGGTGGCGACAGCATTGATATATGGCGACTTCACCATGCTGCTGGATTTCCTGCTGGCGATGGTCTGGACACTGGCTTCCGGCGTGCTGATGTGGCTGCTGACGCGCCGCCGCAAGGGCGAACTGTCAATCCGCCACGGCTACCTGCTGGTGGTGGCGATGTGGACGGCGATGCCGGCTTTCGCCAGCATCCCGCTGCTGCTGATGATCTCCGACCTGTCGTTCACCGACGCCTATTTCGAGACCATGTCCGCGATGACCACCACCGGTGCGACTGTATTGGTCGGTCTGGATGACCTGCCACCCGCGATCAACATCTGGCGCCATGAGCTGCAATGGCTGGGCGGCTTGGGTGTAATCGTGCTGGCAGTCGCCATCCTGCCGTTGCTGGGCATCGGCGGACGGCAATTGTTCAAAGCCGAGACGCCAGGACCGATGAAGGACAGCGCGCTGACGCCGCGCATCGCCGAGACCGCGCGCAACCTGTGGATCATTTACGTCGTCGTCACGCTGCTATGCATCGGCGCATTGAAGTGGGCCGGCATGAACTGGCTCGACGCGGTGTGCCACGCGTTCTCGGCGATGGGGCTGGGCGGCTTCTCCACGCACGACGCCAACGTCGGCTATTTCGGTTCGCCGCTGATCGAATTCGTGCTGATGGTTTTCATGCTGTTCGCCGTGGTCAGCTTCGTCACGCATTTCCTGGTCTGGCGCGGCAGATCGTTGCGAACCTACCTGCGCGATGCAGAAGCGGTCGCGGCGGTCGGATTGATCCTCTCCAGCTGTCTCGGCATCGCGCTGTTCCTGTGGTGGAACGGCGTTTACCCCGAATTCCTCACCGCGCTGCGCCATGCCAGCTTCAACCTGATTTCAATCGCCACCGACAGCGGCTACGCCAGCGTGGACTTCGCGCAATGGCCGGTATTCGCACCGATGTGGATGCTGTTCCTCGCCTGCATCACCGCGAGTTCCGGTTCGACCGGCGGCGGCATCAAGATGATCCGCACGCTGGTGCTGTTCAAGCAGGCCGGACGCGAATTCCGCAAGCTGCTGCACCCGGCGGCGGTCAACCCGATGAAGATCGGCGGCCATGTGGTGCCGAACAACATCGCGTTCGCGGTGCTGGGCTTCATCTCGCTGTACCTGATGACCATCGCCGCGCTGACCTTCGCGCTGCTGCTCAGCGGCATGGATTTCATCACCGCGTTCACGGCGGTAATCGCCACTGTCAACAATATCGGCCCCGGACTCGGCTCGGTCGGCCCGTCCGGCAACTACCAAGGACTGACCGACTTCCAGACTTGGGTATGCACCTTCGGCATGCTGGTCGGGCGGCTGGAAATATTCACCGTGCTGATCCTGTTCACGCCGCAGTTCTGGCGCAAGTAACCTGGCGCGCGCCTGCCAGGGAGGTGAAGATTTGAGCGATGACCTGCCATTATCGGGAAAGAAGGTGGTGCTGATCGACGACAGCAATACCATCCGGCGCAGCGGCGAGATATTTTTGTCGCAGGCGGGATGCCAGGTTGCGCTGGCCGAAGACGGTTTCGACGGTTTGTCCAGGATAGTCGAATACCAGCCTGATCTGATTTTCGTGGACGTGATCATGCCGCGCCTGGATGGCTACCAGACTTGCGTGCTGATAAAAAGCCACCCCCATCTCGGGAGCATCCCCATCGTCATGCTGACCAGCAAAGATGCGCTGTTCGACCGCGCGCGCGCCAAGCTGGTCGGCGCGGAGCAATACCTGCTCAAGCCGTTCACCAAAAACAGCCTAGTGCAAGCCGTTATTGCCCACGCGCGCGGGGCGAAGGAGCGATCCGATGGTGATATCGAATAAAGCGGCCCATGTCCAAACGGATTAACCTGCGCGAATTCCAGCAGGATCTGATCGACCGCATGCAGGCTGAGGGCCGCGGCGGCGAGCAGATATCGACGCTGGGCGTGCGGATAGCGGAGCAGAACTGGCTGGTCGACATGCGCGATATCGGCGGGGTGTTGCCGCTGCCGCCGCTGGCGCCGGTGCCGCTCGCCAAGCCGTGGTTCCTCGGCATGATCAATGTGCGCGGCGCCTTGTACGGCGTGACCGACCTGGCCGCTTACCTGCACGCAGGAAAAGCCGCTTCGGCCGGACTTGGGCAGGCCGTTGCGACCGGCTCGGGACAGGCATCGGGAGCGGCCGCCAACCGCATCCTGCTGGTTGCTGACCGCTACGCGTTCAATGCTGCATTGCTGGTGGAGCGCGTATCGGGTTTGCGCAATGCGCGTAACTGGACGCAAAACGAGGTTGACGGGCAAATTCAATACCGCGACGAACAGGGCAACTCCTGGCATAAACTGGACATCGCCGGTTTGCTCATGCAGCCGGACTTTTTGCACATAAGTGCTTAATCTGATCGGGGAATAACAGGATGGCATTCAAGCTGGCGCTGCCGAAATTCAAACTGCCCGGAACAAAGGCCGCCGGAGCGGAACGTAAAATAGCGGGCAAGGCAAGTTTGACCCCGCTGTCGGCACGTTTCCCGGTCACGCTGAAAATAAGGCTGTTGAGCGGTTCGCTGGTGGCGTTTTTCGCGGTTGCGGCCGCTGCGGCTTACGTCAACAGCCGCGTGGCAGACTACACCGCGCGGTATTTGACGCAATCCGGCAAGTTGCTGGTGCTGTCCCAGCGCCTGGCCAAGGATGCGCAGCTGTGCTCGCTGGGCAACGATGCCGCGTTTCAGGCGCTGGCGCAGAGCAGGGAAAATTTCGCCGGCATCCTGCGCTTGCTGGACAAGGGAGACGGCAGCCTGCCGGCGACCGGCGACGCGGCGCGCGAGGTGCTGAACGAAGTGCTGGCAAGCGCGAACAAGACCCTGTCGGACGTGCGCATCCTGGAAGAAGGTCGCCTCGGCCTGGTCACGTTGGGCGCTACCGTAGCCGGAATTGAAGCCACGAGCGCGGAGTTTCGCCAACAGACCCTGGTGTTGATCAGATCAGCCAGCGGCGCACAAAAAGAATATGCGATCCGCTTTGCGTTGGCCGCCGAGCGGATGGCCAGGGATGCCACAAGTGCATTGACGACCGATGCTTACCAGGAACAACTGGGTGCGCTGGGTATTGAAGCCGCTGCTGCCGAAAGAAGCCTGGCGGCGCTGCCTCCGGAAGATTCGGTGACCCGGCGCCTGGCCGTCCTGTTCGAACCATACCGCATAAACATCAAGACACTGAACGCGCAATCGTCCAGATTGGCAAAGGCAAAAAGCGCTGCCAAATCGATTTCGGGCAATATTGACCTGATATTGGCGAAAAGCCAGCAATTGATTGATGCATACCAATCGGATATGGCGGTACGCATTTCCGGCCCGATTGCAGTGCTGGCCGGAATGCTGGTGGTATTGCAACTGCTGGTGTTGGCCAAGGTATATCTGAGCGATTCGCGCCAGCGCGCCGACGAAGCGGAAAATTCCAACCGGCGCAACCAGGAGGCGATCCGGCGCCTGATGAGCGAACTGAGCGCACTGGCGGAAGGAGATTTGACGGTGCGCGCCACGGTGTCGGAAGACATCACCGGCACGATTGCCGAATCTGTGAACTACACCACCGAAGAGTTGCGCAAGCTGGTGGCGCGCATCATGGCGGCGGCCGACCAGATGGGGCACGCCACGCGGCAGGCCGAGCAGATTTCCAAGGGGTTGCTGGAGGCGGCGCAAAAACAGGCGCTGGAAATCAGGAAGGCCGGCGAGTCGGTGCAGGCGATGGCCAGATCGATTCAGGAAGTGGATCGCAGCGCCGCCAAGGCGACCGAGGTCGGGCAGCGCACTTTGAAGGCCACCGGGATGGGCGGGCAGGCGGTGCGCAACACCATTGCCGGGATGGACAGCATCCGCGAACAGATACAGAACACTGCCAAGCGCATCAAACGTCTCGGCGAAAGCTCTCAGGAGATCGGCGAGATCGTCGACCTGATCTCCGACATCACCGAACTGACCAACGTGCTGGCGCTCAATGCGGCGATCCAGGCAGTCTCCGCCGACGAAGCGGGGCGCGGGTTTCCGGTGGTCGCCGAGGAGGTACAGCGCCTCGCCGAGCGCTCCGCCGAGGCGGCCAAACAAATCGGTGCGCTGGTGAGAACTATCCAGGGCGACACCCAGGACGCCGTGGCGGCGATGGAAAAGAGCACGCTGGGCGTGGTGGAAGGCGCAAAATTATCCGATGTGGCCGGGCAAGCCCTGAAGGAAATCGAGCAGGTTTCCAGGGAGCTGGCGGCGCTGATCGACGGCATTTCGGCGTCCACCCGGACGCAGACCGACATGGCGGGCAAGGTGGCGCACGCGATGCGCAACATCCTGCAAATCACCCAGCAGGCCACCGACGGCACCCGTTTGACGGCCAATTCGGTCGCACAGCTGGCCAATCTGTCTGCCGACCTGAAGGGTTCGGTAGCGGGTTTCAAACTGTAGCCGGGCATGGAACGGCAGATGAGCGGCGCCGCCCGGCCTGATTACGATGCCCTGGGCGGCACACTGTCCGTAATCGGCGCGCACCTCGAACAATATCTCGACGCGCCCGGCAGCAACGCGGCGGCTCTGGAGACGGCACGCGGCGAACTGCGCTGCTTGCTTGACGCGCTGCACGCGGCGCGCCTGCACGGCACCGCCGCGTTCTGCGTCGAGCTGGAAACCGTGCTGGGTGACCTGGCATCCCATCCCGACCTGTTTTCCGTATTGCACCGCAATGTCCTGCAGCATGCACTGTCCAGCCTTGCGCGCCATCTCGGCGCGCTGGCAAACGGTGCGGATGACGCCGCCTTAAACATATTTGCGGAATACCGTGCATTGCAGCAGTTGCGCGGCCTGGAAACCTCTTTCGAGCTGGATCTGTTCCATCCCGATTTCGCCGTGCAGTTGCCGCAGCAGGTTTTGCGCGCCGCGCCGGAAAGCTGCGCCCCGGCCCGCCTGAAGGCCTTGCGCAGCCAGTACCAGCAGGGGCTGCTGCACTGGCTGCGGCGCAACGATGCGCCCGGCGCATTGCAGGCGATGCGCCATGCCGTGGACGGCGCACTGCATTGCCTGCCGCAAGACGGCAACCGCGCGTTCTGGTGGGTCGCCGGCGGGCTGCTCGATTGCCTGCGGCAGGAGGAATTGCCCGCCGAAATGAATGTCGGCCGGCTGCTCGGGCGCATCGACCGGCAGATGTGCGCGGCGGTCGAGGGCAATGCCGGAGAGGCGCGCCCGGTCATGAACGAGATGCTCTACCTGATCGGGATCAGCCATGCCGCAGGCGACCTGGCGGAGGAAATCCGGCAAGCCTATACGCTGGATTATTACCTGCCCGGACTGGTCGCGCCGCCGCCCGCCGCAGCGCCGCAGATTCTCGATGCGATGCGCGTGGAACAACATGCCGCCGAAGAAAGCTGGGAACGCTGCATGCAGGGCAACCGGGCGACCTGCGAAAAATTCATCTGGCACGCCGGGCAGCTTGCAACGCAGAGCAAAGGTCTCGGCCGCCACCCCCTGGGCTACCTGGCCGGGCAAATCCACGCGCATGCGCTGCTTGCGAACGGGCCGGAACACGCGCGGCTCATCGCCCTCGACATGGCGATGGCGCAGCTGTTGCTGGACCGGGGCCTCCGGCAGTACGCAGGCCTGGGCAGCAGTTTCCGCAAGGAGGCGGAAATCCTCTCGGGGCGTATGCAAGCGGCCTTGCAACGGCAACCCGAAGACGCGCGGCAACTGGCCGAACTGGTGCGCCTGCATTGCAGGCTGGAGCGGCGCGACGCGATGCACCACCTGTTCGACGAGTTGCTGGCGAATCTCCAGTATCTCGAAGAGGGATTGAGCGCTTTTTTCAACGATCCGGCAAAGCGCGGCGAGCTGGCCGGATTGCTGCGCCTGTCCGGCCAGCTTCGGGGCGGCCTGCATGTCGCTTCCCTGGAACAGGCCGAACGTTTGCTGGCTGCCGTCCAGGGCAGCCTGCGCCGTTTCGCGCAGGACGGCGATGTCCCGGAAACAGCCGAAAGCCGGGCGCTGGCCGAAGCGGTGAATGCGCTGAAAACTTACCTGCAACGCCTGGCGCAGGACGGGACGGGCAGCATTGCATTATTGCAGGCGGCCTGGAGCGGAGTATCCGGGTTGCGCCAGATTCCCGACGCGGCTGCCGCCGGGGCCGAACTGTCCCGCACCCCTGCCGGAGCGGCGCTTCCGGCAAGGGAAGATCAGGAATTGCTCGAGGTCTTCCTGGAAGAGGCGCAGGAGGTGCTGCATACCCTGCGCAACGACCTGGAAGCCTGCCAGCTGCGCCCGGACAACCGCGAACCGCTGGTGAACATCCGGCGCGGCTTCCATACCCTCAAGGGCAGCGGGCGCATGGTCGGCCTGACCGGCCTGGGCGAGGTCGCGTGGAACGTCGAACGTGCGCTGAACAAGCGGTTGGAGGATAACAGGCCGGCCACCCCTGAACTGCTGCGTTTCATCGCCGGCGCAGAGCAACAGTTTACCGGCTGGGTGGATGCCCTCGGCAGCCAAGGCGGGGCGAACATCGAAGCTGCTGCCCTGAACGCCGCCGCGCGGCAAATAGAGAACGGCATCGAACCGGAGCCGCAGGCAGAAAAACCTGCCACCGTTACGCCGCAGGCCATCGATGAGCAGGAAGCCGCGCCCCCGCGCGCGCCGGGGGGAAAGCCGCAGGCCCGCGATGACATCGATGTGCAACTGCTGCCGCTGTTCTTGGAAGAAGCGGGCGAACTGTGCCCGAAGATAAGCGCCGGGCTGCGCGCATGGTGCGGCCAGCCGGACGACGAGCGGCAGCGGCAACTGCTGCAACAGTTGCTGCACACCCTCAAGGGCAGCGCTCGCATGGCCGGCGCGATGCGCATCGGCAGCATGCTGCACGAAATGGAGGAGCGCGTATTGCCCGCCGCGCGGGCAGAACTCCGCGAAGCGATCGAGAGCGATTTCGACCGCATCGCCGCGTCGATTGAAGAATTGCGCGGCGCTGCCGCCGGGAGAACGGAAGTTGGCCAGGCCGAGTATGCGGGCGCAGAGCGCCGCAAGGCGCCGCGCACACCCGATGCCGGCGCGGAACGCGCCATGCTGCGCGTGCGCGCCGATCTCGTCGAGCGCTTGGCTGGCGAGGCCGCCGAGATCGGCATGGCGCGCTCGCGCATGGAAACCGAAATGCGCGCCTTCAAGGAAGGGCTGCTGGAACTGACCGGCAGCGTAACGCGCCTGCGCGGGCAGTTGCGCGAAGTGGAGATGCAGGCGGAAAGCCGGATGCAGGCGCACGCCCCCTTGGGTGGCGACAGCGCGGAGCAATTCGATCCGCTCGAATTCGACCGCTTCACCCGTTTGCAGGAATTGACGCGCTTCATGAACGAGAGCGTGCATGACGTGCAGACCGTGCAGCAGACGTTGCTGAAGAATTTCGATGCGACTGCCGCCGCGCTGGCGGTGCAGGCGCGCCTCAACCGCGACTTGCAGCAGAACCTGATGAAGGTGCGCATGGTGCCGTTCGCCAGCATCGGCGACCGGCTGTATCGCGTCGTGCGGCAGACGGCGAAAGAGCTGGACAAGCGCGCCAATCTCGAGTTGTCCGGCACGGGGCTGGAACTGGATCGCAGCATGTTGGAAAGAATGACAGCGCCGTTCGAGCACCTGTTGCGCAATGCGCTGGTGCATGGCATCGAAGACGAGCAAACGCGCGCGCGGCAGGGCAAGAACCCGGCAGGCGAAATCCGCCTGACCTTGCGCCACGAAGGCAACGAGGTGGTGTTCGAGCTCGGCGATGATGGCGCGGGGCTGGATTTTGAAAAGCTGCGCGAAAAGGCGCTCGCCAAAGGCCTGCTCGATGCGCATGAAGCAGCCGGCGAGGAACGGCTCGCGCAACTGGTTTTCGTCTCTGGCATTTCCACCGCGACCGAAGTGACGGAAGTGGCGGGGCGCGGCATCGGCATGGACGTGGTGTGCGGCGAGGTCGCCGCGCTGGGCGGGCGCATCGAGGTCGGTTCGCGCCAGGGCCAGGGCGCCCGCTTCACCATCCGCCTGCCGCTCACTCTGGCGGCAACGCATGTGCTGATGGTGCGTTCCGGCGCGGCCATCTATGGGATTCCTTCCACCATGGTGGAGCAGGTGCGACAGGTCAAAGCGGCACAACTGGGCCAGTTGCGCCGCGAGCGCCGGATCGAATGGCAGGAGCATGTCTACCCGCTGAATTACCTGCCGCACCTGCTCGGCGATACCGGGCGCGAGCCGGAAGAACGGAAGCACAACCCGATATTGCTATTGCGCAGCGGCGATCGGCGCATCGCCCTGCATGTCGACGGGCTGCTCGGCAACCAGGAAGCGGTGATCAATAATACCGGCCCGCAACTGGCGCAGTTGCCGGTCATCGCCGGCGCAACCGTGCAGGGCAACGGAACCGTGGTGCTGATCCTGAACCCGGCGCAACTGGCGTTGCGCGCCGCTGCTGCGGCACCGGCTCCCGGCGCGGTAGCGGCGGAAAAAACGCCAGCACGGCCGCTGGTAATGGTAGTGGACGACTCGCTGACCGTGCGCAAAGTCACCACCCGGTTATTGGCGCGCGCCGGATACCGTGTCGCTACCGCCAAGGATGGCATGGATGCGCTGGAGCAGCTCGGAGGAAAACTCCCCGATGTGATGCTGCTCGACATTGAAATGCCGCGCATGGACGGCTTCGAATTGACCAAGCGCCTGCGCCGCGATGCCCGGACGCTGCATCTGCCGATCATTATGATTACCTCGCGTGCGGCGGATAAACACCGTGACCACGCGCTGCAATTGGGTGTAAACGCTTACCTCGGCAAACCTTACCAGGAAGAAGAGTTACTGCAACAGATCGCCGGGTTTGCCCACATAGCCGAGGCAACCGGAACGGCCCAGTCTTGACCCGGCGGATAGTTTCCTGCCCGGGACATCGTCTGCCGCGAAATGAGCGTGATTAAACGATGCGGCTTCTGCGCGGTTGGCATCGACACAAAAACAGCCTCCCTGCTCTCGACGCAGGGAAGGGAATTCAACCGCCTTCCGCCTTTTTATTTTGGGCTTCCTGTTCGCCGCGCCGGATAACCATGCATCTGTTCCGGTTGAACAAGCCGGTGGGACATGCTAGTCTTTCTGCCATTAATCATGGCACTCTCCGACTATATCCTCACCTTCGGCCAACACCTGCTTGAACAGCACGGCGAACGGATCCACAAAATTGCCCTCAATGCCGGTTTCACCTGCCCCAACCGGGACGGCGCAAAGGGTATCGGCGGCTGTACGTTCTGCAATAACAGTTCGTTCAATCCCGGCGGGCGCGAACCTGACACGCTGGAAGCGCAGCTGGGTAGCGGGCGGCGCGCCATCGCGAAACGGACGCGGGCGAAGAAGTATCTCGCCTACTTCCAAGCCTACACCAACACCTATGCGGACGTGGCCGAGCTGAACGCGCTGTATCGCCAGGCCATGACCCGGCACGACATTGTCGGCCTCTCCGTCGGGACACGCCCGGATTGCGTGTCCGGCGCGGTGCTCGACCTGCTTGCCGGATACCGCGAGGAAGGGCGCATCGTGTGGCTGGAACTCGGCCTGCAATCGGCCTTCGACGAGACCCTGAGCCGGGTCAATCGCGGCCACGGCCTGAAGGAATACCGGGAAGTGGCTGTCGAGGCGCGGCGGCGCGGCATCCCGCTGTGCGCCCACCTGATTCTCGGCCTGCCCGGAGAGGACGAATCGCATTATCACGCCAGCCTCGATACCGTGCTGGACATCGGCGTGGACGGGCTCAAACTGCACCCGCTGCATGTGGTGAAACACACCGTGCTGGCCAACCAATGGCGGCGCGGCGAATACCGACCGTTGCAGCGCGATGAATATATCCGCCATGCCTGTGACCTGATCGAACGCACGCCGGAACATATCGTGTTCCACCGCGTGACCGGCACCGCCTCGAAGGACATCCTGCTGGCGCCGGAATGGTGCTCGCAGAAATGGAACGTGCTCAACGGTATCGAGCAGGAACTGAAGCGGCGCAGCCACCGCCAGGGATGCATGGCCGGAACACCCCGGATTACTGTGAAACAACACAAATTGGAACCTCCAACCCCCTCCAGCTCCCCCTTGTCAGGGGGAGAGCCTGGCACCTCCCCTGATAGCGGGAGGCCGGGAGGGGTAGGCGTAACGGGAAGCAATCTTGTGAGACGTTCATCATCGGTGGTGACTTCTGCCATACCCGTTAACGAGGAAATACTGGATGCAGCATAAAATCGAACTGGTATGCCCAGCGGGCAGCCTGCCGGCGCTGAAAACGGCGATAGACAACGGCGCGGATTGCGTCTACATGGGGTTTCGCGACAACACCAATGCGCGTAATTTCGCCGGCCTCAACTTCGGCCTCGACAACGCGAAAGAAGGCGTGCGCTACGCCCACGCAAAGGGCAAGAAGGTGCTGCTGGCGCTGAACACCTTCCCTCAGGCCGATACCTGGCAGCGCTGGACGACGGCCATCGACAACGCCGCCGAACTGGGCATGGATGCGGTGATCCTGGCCGACCCCGGCCTGATGCGATACGCCGCCAAGACCCACCCTGAGCTGCGCCTGCATCTTTCGGTGCAAGGCTCGGCAACCAACTACGAGGCAATCAATTTTTATCACGAGATGTTCGGCATCCGGCGCGCCGTGGTGCCGCGCGTGCTGGCGCTGCCCCAAGTCGAGCAGCTGATGGACGGCACCCGGGTGGAAATCGAGCTGTTCGGCTTCGGCGGCCTGTGCGTCATGGTGGAAGGGCGCTGCGCGCTGTCTTCCTACGCCACCGGCGACTCTCCCAATACGCGCGGCGTATGCTCGCCGCCCAAGGCGGTGCGCTGGGAGGATACGCCCAAGGGGCTGGAATCGCGCCTGAACGGCATCCTCATCGACCGCTATGCGGCCGGAGAGAACGCCGGTTACCCGACCCTGTGCAAGGGGCGTTTCGACGTGCAGGGCGAAACCTATTACGCCATCGAGGAGCCCACCAGCCTCAACACGCTGGAACTGCTGCCGGAGCTGTTGCGCATGGGCATCGCCGCGATCAAGATCGAGGGGCGCCAGCGCAGCCCCGCCTACGTCGAGCAGGTCAC
>Ga0156175_1062_pt1 | contig 10449 bp, 7 predicted proteins | sample RifCSPlowO2_12_FD_107828 | JGI IMG/M metagenome (GOLD analysis project Ga0156175, IMG submission 107828) | Gallionellales bacterium RIFCSPLOWO2_12_FULL_59_22
CTCGGTAGTCGCACCGCCGGTGCGTTCCGCCAGCTTGCGCACTTCATCGGCCACCACCGCAAAACCGCGCCCCTGCTCGCCGGCGCGCGCCGCCTCGATGGCGGCATTCAGCGCCAGCAAGTTGGTCTGGTCGGCTATTTCCTTGATCACTTTTACGATACCGCCGATATGTTCCGATTGCTGGTTCAGGCTGGTGACAGCGCTCGCGGATTGCGCCACCAGTTCGGCGACACGCGCCATATCCTGCGCGGTCTTTTCGGCAATGCCACGGCCATTTTCCGACAATTCCAGGTCGCGCTCGGCAAGTACATTCGTTTCCCCCGCCAGATCAGCAATATGGGTGGTGCTTACCGAGACCTGCTCCACGGCGGCGGCGACCGAAGCTGCCGCATCGGACTGCGCCTGCGATCCTTTGCCAACCTGAACGCTATTTTTTTCTACATCGGCAATCGTGCCGATCAATCCATCGGAGGTCTGGTGGATGTCGCGCACCATTTTCCCGAATGAGTCGAGCAATCCGTCGAAGGCGCGCGAAATCGCACCCAGTTCTTCTTTCGTCTTCGTGTCATAGCGCTTGGACAAATCAAATTGGCCTTCGCTGCCAGCCATTTCACCGATTGCCGAAGTCAATTTCGCCAGCGGCGACGCGACGAATCGGCTTATTGCAAAATTAAACACAAAGAAGGCGACTACCAGAAGGATGGAGCATAGTCCCGCGATGAGATAACCCAGATTAAACAGCGGCCCCAGCAGTTCGTCGGATTCCTGCTCCACCACGATCGTCCAGCCGGAATCGTAAAACGGCATGGAAGCGCCGAGCATTTCCTTGCCGTCCGGCCCGGCATAAAAACCCATCGCCTCGCGGCAGCCGGTCGTACACTTGGCATTGGTGACATACTTGCCTTCGGCGGAACACATCTGATTGAGCGACTTGTCCTGTTGCGTCGCCTTCCACGGGAATTCGCTACCCTTTTGCTTGAGAATCGAACCTGGATAGCGGCGTGATTCGGTGACCATCACGTTGTCCTTGTTGACGATATAGTAGTCGAAGGTCTTGCCTACCCCGGCCAGATAAAATGCTCCCATATCGCCTTCCATGTTGCCGATCTCCCCGTTGACGATCAGCGTCATCATGCGCGCATCCGCATGCACATAGACCGTGCCGCCGCCGCCCGCAGCGGCAAAACTCAATACTGGCGTATCGCCGTCCATCCAGACATCGGAGTAACCGTGTTTGGTGTCCGGCTTTTGCGCCCAATCCTTGCCTTCACGCGCCGGGTCGGATGACACCGCGATCTTGCCGTCGCGCACTAGGTCGATGGCGTGGTAAGCGCGCCAGGTGGCGATTTTGCGCTTGCCCGCGACGACTTCGTCCTTGAACGGGTGGTTGGCCTGGTCGAACACGTCGGTTTCCACCACCTTGGCAAAATGTTTGCGCAGCACGGCGGGGTCGGCATCGTTAGCCAACGAGGCCATCTGTTTGGTGAATTTTTCGTTTTGCCCGATGTAGCGGATCACTCCCTGCTGCTTGGCATCGACAAAATTCATCAACCCGCCGAGGGCGTTTTTCACTTCCATCCAGTAGGTCTGGTGGACCAGATACAAAGTGCCCCCGCCCATGATGGGCATGAACACCAGAGCGGTAATCAATATCAGCTTGGTACGCAGTTTCAGATCGACAAAACGCATTTCATTCTCCCTCTCTACATGTTTGAACTTCGGGATGGATCCTATCGGACAGTTGCTATAGTCGGTTACTGTATCACTCCTGTGCTTTGGCTGCATCGTATGCGGCTGGCCGATGAAGCCGCAGGCCGTTACCACAATGAGGTTCTTGCACCTCGCGGGGCAGCCGAATGAAAAATATACAAAGTACCTATGTGGCGGATAACGTTATGCCCACCCGCCCAAAACTTGCGTCTGCGCCTCGTCGCCGTTGCGCGCGCGGATCGCGCCGATGACCGTGGCGGTTTCGCCGGCGGCGTTGAGTTGTTTCAGCGCCGCATCCGCATCGTTTCTGTCCACGATGACCACCATGCCGATGCCGCAGTTGAAGGTGCGGTACATTTCCTGCGGCGCGACATTGCCCATCTCGCGCAGCCAGTCGAACAGCTTCGGCGTATGCCAGGCCTTGCCGTCCAGTTGCGCGACGACGTTCCCCGGCAGCACGCGCGGGATGTTCTCCAGCAGGCCGCCGCCGGTGATATGCGCCATGCCCTTCACGGTGACGGATTGCATCAGCGCCAGCAGCGGCTTCACGTAGATGCGCGTCGGCGCCATGATGCAGTCGGCCAGCGTGCGCCCGCCGTCGAATTTCGCATTCAGGTCGGGCCGGTTGCGCTCGATGATCTTGCGCACCAGCGAATAGCCGTTGGAATGCGCGCCGTTCGAGGCGAGGCCGATCACCGCGTCGCCGGGCTTGATGTCGTTACCGGTGATGATATTGCTCTTCTCCACTACGCCGACCGCGAAGCCCGCGAGGTCGTATTCACCCACCGGATACATGCCCGGCATCTCGGCGGTCTCCCCGCCAATCAGCGCGCAACCGGCCTGTTCGCAGCCGGAGGCGATGCCCTTGATGACCTCGGTGGCGGCCTCCACGTCGAGCTTGCCACAGGCGAAATAGTCGAGGAAAAATAGCGGCTCCGCGCCCTGCACCAGAATGTCGTTGACACTCATGCCGACCAGGTCGATGCCGACCGTGTCGTGGCGGTTGAGTTCGAAGGCAAGCTTGAGCTTGGTGCCGACGCCGTCGGTGCCGGAGACCAGCACGGGTTCTTTGTATTTTTTGGAGATTTCCACCAGGCCGCCGAAACCGCCGATACCGTTGAGTACTTCGGGGCGCATGGTGCGCTTGGCGAACGGCTTGATGTTCTCGACGAGGCGGTCGCCCGCGTCGATATCGACGCCGGCGTCGCGGTAAGACAGTGAACTGGATGGGCTCAAGTTGAGTTCTCGCTTTCTTAAAGGTAAAGTGCTGCACGAGTTTTCGCGAATTTTACCCGAAATGACCCTGTCCCGCTTTGCTGCCGCGCAATGGCTGTTTGTCATCGCAGTCGTTGTCCTGCTGCTGTACCTGCTCGGCCCGATCCTCGCGCCGTTCGTCGCGGCGGGCATCCTCGCCTACATCTGCAATCCGCTGGTGCGGCGCCTCGCCGTCAGCAAAGTGCCGCGCGCGCTGGCGGTGGCGCTGGTGATGGGCGGCCTGCTGCTGCTGTCCGGCCTGCTGCTGATCATCATGCTGCCGCTGCTGGAAAAGGAGATCGGCCTGTTCGTGGCGCGCCTGCCGGTCTGGATCGAGGCGGCGCGCACGCGCCTGCTGCCGCAGTTGCAGCAATGGTTCGGCATCAGCCTGGAATGGGACAGCCAGGCGCTGAAGAACCTGCTGCTCACTCACTGGCAAAGTGCGGGCGGGATCGCGGGTAAATTGCTGCCATGGCTCGGCAGCAGCGGCGGCGCAATCGCCGTCGCGCTGGTCAATTTGCTGCTGATCCCGGTGGCGATGTTCTACCTGCTGCGCGACTGGGATGCGCTGGCCGCACAGTTGGATGGGCTGATTCCTCGCCACTGGCACGGCAAGGTGGCGGAGATCGCCGCCGAGGTGGACGGCGTGCTGGCGGAGTTCCTGCGCGGGCAGATATCCGTGATGCTGCTTATGAGCCTGTTCTACGTGGTGGCGCTGTGGCTGACCGGGCTGGAATTCGCGCTGCCCATCGGCATCCTCGCCGGGCTGCTGGTATTCGTGCCCTACCTCGGCATGATCCTCGGCCTGTCGCTCGCGACGCTCGCGGCGGTGATGCAGTTCCCGAGCTTCGGCGGCGTGCTCTGGGTGTGGGCGGCGTTCGGCGCGGGCCAGTTGCTGGAGGGGATGGTGGTCACGCCGTGGCTGGTCGGCGACCGCATCGGCCTGCATCCGCTAGCGGTGATTTTCGCGCTGCTCGCCTTCGGCCAGGTGTTCGGTTTCTTCGGCCTGCTGCTGGCGCTGCCGCTGGCCGCCATCCTGCTGGTGGCGCTGCGCCACGGCAAGGCGTGGTATCTCGCCAGTGAGATGTACAAAAAACCGTGAGCCAGCTGCTGCTCGACATCGCTCCCGATAGTCAGCCGACCCTCGACAACTTCGTCGCGGGGCACAACCTCGAACTGCTTTCGGTGCTGCGCCATGCGCTGGGGGGCAGTAGCAGCGAGCGGTGTTTTTATGTATGGGGCGAGGCTGGCAGCGGCAAGAGCCATCTGTTGCAGGCCTGCGTGCGCGCCGCGCTGGACGCGCAACGCAGTGCAGTTTATGCGCGGGGCAGCGTGCCGCAATTCGCAGAAGTGGTGGCGATGGACGATGCCGAGCACCTCGACGAGGCCGCGCAGATCGAACTGTTCGACCTCTACAACCGGCTTCGCGACAGCGGCGGCATGCTGCTGGTGAGCGGCACGCAGGCGCCGCTGCACCTGGCGCTGCGCGACGACCTGCGCACCCGCCTCGGATGGGGCTTGGTGTACCAGGTGCACGGGCTCAGCGACGAGGAGAAAACACAGGCGCTGGCGCAGCATGCGCGGTCGCGCGGCTTTGCGCTGCCGCCGGAAGTCACGCAATACTTATTGCGCCACGGGCGCCGCGACCTGCCCAGCTTGATAGCGGCGCTGGACGCGCTGGATGAGCATTCGCTGCGCCTGCACCGCGCGCCGTCGGTGCCGCTGCTGAAAGAAATTATGGGCGCCTCTGAAAATTCAGATTTCGTCATTCCGGTGAAGGCCGGAACCCAGAGAGCGTAGCCCGGATGAAATGCAATGTAATCCGGGAGATTTCTGTGGGTATGCACCGCCTCCCGGATTACGCTTCGCTGCATCCGGCTACGGTTTAGGAAAATCCTGCAACAAATATTGGAGTTGAAGTGAATTTAGCCTTATTCGATCTGGACAATACCCTGCTGAATGGCGACAGCGATTTCGAATGGTCGCAATTTCTGATCCGCATCGGCGTGCTCGACCGCGAACTGTTCGAGGTGAAGAACCTCACCTTCTATGAACAATACAAGGCCGGGACGCTGGATATCCACGAGTTTCTGGATTTTCAGCTCAAGCCGCTGTCGCGCCATTCGCGCAAGACCCTGGATGAGTGGCACCGGCAATTCATGCGCGCGAGCGTGCTGCCGATGATCACGCCGCAGTCGCGCGAACTGGTGCAGCGTCACCGCACGGCGGGCGACTTGTGCGTCATCATCACCGCGACCAACAGTTTCGTCACCGCGCCGATTGCGCGCGAGTTCGGCATCGAGCACCTGATTGCCACCGAACCGGAGCATATCAATGGCGAGTTCACCGGCGCAGTGGCGGACGTGCCGTGTTTCCGCGAAGGCAAGATTATTCGCCTGGAAAGCTGGCTGGCCGGGCGCAGTTGGACGCTGGACAGTTTTGCCGACAGCACGTTTTACAGCGACTCGCTTAACGACCTGCCGCTGCTGCGCAAGGTGAAACACCCGGTCGCGGCGAATCCGGATGAAACGTTGCGTGCCCATGCCGAGCAGCACGGCTGGAATATCGTCAATTTGCGCTAAGGACGCGCTGATTTATTCGGTTTCGTCGTTCCCGCGAAGGCGGGAACCCAGTTAAGTAAAGGCACTGGATCCCCGCCTTCGCGGGGATGACGAATAAATCAGCGCCTCCCTAACGTTAAGACTCGCGAGATACATCTTTTCGCAAGCCGTGCGGCAGACCGGTCGCGGGGGCATCTTCTCCCGCTTTCACCATTTGCCGATTTTGCAGGCCAATAGCCGTTTCTTGAGCAAAAAAGCGGCGGAACCCCGATCTGTCCAAGCGGGTTTGCAGCCGATTTCCTTTAAAGCCAGCAGGCTCGCCGGGCGAGGCAGGCCCGGCGGTTTCCAGAACAAAATAATGCTTGCAAAAAAAACTCAGTACCCTAGAATTAGTAAAAATCAGGGAGAAAACCACTACATATAGTGGTTTTGTGTTTTATGGGCTATTGTAGCCCGTGCTACCAAGGGGGTGCATTGTGCTTGTTACAGAAAGAGTTTCGTCTTCAACGTCAGCCCGCAATATTTCCGATTTCTCCGCCTCACCCGACACGCCGTCCGGCCAACACAAGGTTGCATCAAGCAAGGATCATGCAGATCGGGCCGATCAGGCGACGGCGCCTGTCATTCCCTTGCATGCCAATCCGGTGACAGACGAACCCGTTGCAGGAGGGAAAATTGAAATGGCGCAAGAAATCAGTACCGAAGTGTTGCTGGAAAAATATGCGGAGCCCGGCGAGACCTCCGTCCAGGATGTGCGCCGCCGCGTGGCGCGCGGTCTGGCCGAAGCCGAAAAGCCGGAACAGCGCGCGAAATGGGAAGAGGTGTTTTTCCGCGGGCAGGAAAACGGCCTTGTGCCCGCCGGTCGCATCAACTCGGCAGCCGGCCTGAAAATCCACGCGACGCTGATCAACTGCTTCGTGCAGCCGGTGGGCGATGCGATTTCCGGTATCAGCAACGGCAAGCCGGGCATCTACGACGCGCTGCAACAGGCGGCGGAAACCATGCGGCGCGGCGGCGGCGTCGGCTACGATTTTTCGGCGATCCGCCCCGAGGGGGCGATGGTCAAGGGCACGAATTCCCGCGCCAGCGGCCCGATTTCCTACATGCGCGTGTTCGACCGTTCATGCGAGACGGTGGAATCCGCCGGCGCGCGGCGCGGCGCGCAGATGGGCGTTCTGCGCTGCGACCATCCCGACATCGAAAAATTCATTCACGCCAAGGATAAGGGCGATCTGCGCAACTTCAATATTTCCGTGGGCGTCACCGATGCCCTGATGCACGCCGTGGCGGACGGCGCGGATTTCGAGCTGGTACATAGCGCGGAACCTGCCGCCGCACTCAAGGAGCAAGGCGCCGCGCGGCGCGGCGACGGCAAGTGGGTATACCGCAGGGTGCCGGCCGCCGACCTGTGGAAGCAGATCATCGAAAGCACCTACGACCATGCCGAGCCGGGCGTGCTGTTCATCGACCTGATGAACCGCGACAACAATCTCAGTTATATCGAAATCATCGAAGCCACCAATCCGTGCGCCGAACAGCCGCTGCCTTCCTACGGTTGCTGCTGCCTGGGCTCGATCAACCTGACCTGTATGGTGGAAAACGCCTTCACCGGCCAGGCCGCTTTCAATTATGCGAAATTCAAGGAGCTGGTGCAGGTCGGGGTGCGCATGCTGGACAACGTGCTGGACGTGACGGCCTGGCCGCTGCCCGAACAGCAGAAAGAAGCGCAGAGCAAGCGGCGCATCGGGCTGGGCTATACCGGGCTGGGCGATGCGCTGGTGATGCTGAACCTGCCATACAACACCGATCAGGCACGGGCGTTTGCCACCAAGCTGACGCGCTTCATGCGCGACGAGGCTTATCTCGCCTCGGTGGATCTGGCCATCGAGCGCGGCGCTTTCCCGTTGCTGGATGCCGATCAGTACCTCGCAGCACCGCGCTTCGCCTCGCGCCTGCCCGAAGAAATCCAGGATAAGATCCGCAAGCACGGTATCCGCAACAGCCACCTGCTGTCGATCGCGCCCACCGGCACCATCTCGTTGGCGTTCGCCGACAACGCCTCCAACGGCATCGAGCCGCCGTTCTCCTGGTTCTACACGCGCAAGAAACGCATGATGGACGGCAGCACCAAGGATTACCCGGTGGAAGATCACGCCTGGCGCGTCTACAAGCAGCAGGGCGGTGATATGGACAACCTGCCGCCCGCCTTCGTCACCGCGCTGGAGATTTCCGCGATAGACCACATGAAGATGGTGGCCGCCGTCGCGCCGTTCATCGATACGGCGATCAGCAAGACGGTCAACGTGCCGGCCGATTACCCCTATGAAGATTTCAAGGACCTCTACACGGAAGCGTGGAAAGCCGGATTGAAGGGCCTGGCAACCTATCGTCCGAACAGCGTGCTGGGCTCGGTGCTGTCCGTCACGCCGGCCAAGAAGGAAGAGCAGCCGCAAGACCTGCTGTTCGATCAGGACCGGCGCATCGTGCTGGAAGCCGCCCCCAAGCCGTCGCTCGCATCGCTGCGTTGGCCGGGCCGCCCCGATCTGCCCGGTGGCAGCGAGGGCTGGGTTTCGCAAGTGGTCGAGCACCAGCTCGGCAGCTTCGTGATCTTCGTTTCCCACACCAGGAATGGCCAAAACCATCCGTTCGAAGTCTGGGTAAACGGCGGGGAGCAGCCGCGCGGGCTGGGCGCGCTGGCGAAGTCGCTGTCGATGGATATGCGTGCGCGCGACCCGGTGTGGCTGCGTATGAAACTGGAAATGCTGATGAAAACCGCCGGCGACGACGCCTTCGACATGCCGATGCCGCCCGACGGAGAAATGAAGCGCATGCCGAGCCTGGTGGCGGCGTTCGCGCATCTGCTGAAATATCGCATCGAGGATCTGGGCGCGCTGGAAGTCGGCGAGGGCGTTACCACCCCGATGATGGATGCGCTGTTCGCCAAAAAGGAGCCGAAAACCGGCACCGATGGCACGATGAGCTGGACGGTGGACATCTCCAACGCCGGCGCCGGCGACGACTTCGTGCTGGGGCTGAAAGAACTCGTGTTGCCGGACGGGCAGCGCCGCCCCTACTCGATGTGGCTATCCGGGGTTTATCCGCGCGCCCTCGACGGCCTGTGCAAGGTGCTGAGCCTGGACATGCGCGTCATCGATCCGGCCTGGATCGGCATGAAGCTGCGCAAGCTGATCAACTTCGGCGAACCGCTCGGCGATTTCATGGCGCGCGTGCCGGGCGGGGAAAAGATGGAAAGCTACCCCTCCACGGTTTCCTATGTCGCCAAGCTCATCATCCACCGCTACGCCATGCTCGGCATACTCGACGAACAGGGCTACCCGGTGCAGCAGATGGGCGTGCTGGAAGTACCTGAGGCGCAAAATAGAACCTCCGGAATCAGGCCGATGACCGGCAAGGTCTGCAAGGAATGCGGCAACGCCACGCTGATCAAGAAAGACGGCTGCGAGTTCTGCACCAGTTGCGGGACGATAGGGGCGTGCGGGTGATTTTCTCGGCCTATCCAACTAACAACTTGACGGGCAATACCTAATTGGGTATCGTACCAACATTAACGATTCATCCTGATGCCGCTGATGACCTGAGGCAGTTGATGGTGAAAGACCGGTTCGCTGCCGGTAAAGTGGTCGCTTTACTTCAACAAGCCAAGCACGACCCTAAAATCATTGACTCGTTGCTTGACCATGATTTTGGGGCTGACCATTCGGCGACTTATCACATAAGCAAGTGGTTTGAGTTTTGGAATGTCGGATTTAATATTTGGCGATTGAAAATTTGGACAGAACCAAAAGGTAGTTTGCGCTATCGGATAGTCTATGCTTACGCGCCAAAGTCGCTTCAATACTACGTATTAGCCGTTGTTCATCGGGATTTTGAATACAATAAAGATCATGAGATCACAAACCGCATCCTTAAAGCCTACAGAGACCTTGGAATTACTACCTACTAAGGTTTTTGAAGAGCAACCAACCAGTACAGCACCGTGTAATGTAATTTACGCGGAATTTCCTGTTCCCGCAAAACCTCCAAAAATTCCCGATGCCATCGATATTGATGATTTGGTTGCCGAGCTTGAACAGTCCAACGAGACAGCGGAAGCGATTGCCAAAGGTCGGCAATGGGTAGCAAAATCTTTTTACAACAACCAGCCTTCTTCAATTGCACTGTTTCGCCTTCAAAAAGGCTGGTCGCAAGCAGAGCTCGCTAAACGAGCCAGCACGAGCCAGTCCTATATCGCACGGATTGAACTTGGCAATGTCGATCCACAGGTCAGTACAGTAAAAAAACTTGCTCGGGCGCTTGGCGTGCCAGTAGCGGCGGTTATGGAAGCAATTTCACCTGAGGATAAACAATGAAAAAGAATGATGCTCGTTGTTTAACGGCTATTTTTTGCGACGATATCCGGCCAGAGCTAGGTAACAAGTTGTCATTTATGGGGTGTTATCAAAGCGAGCTCGTTGTTCAGATGGCACCCGTTACATTACCAAAGTTATGCGTATTTGCTTCGATTCTGACTCCAAAAGAAAGACCTTTCAAATCATTGATGCTTCGGGTCGTTCAGGATGATGATGTCGAATTGGCGCGAATGGATATTCCGCAAGAAGGCCTTACAGGATCAAGTCAGGTTTTTGACGAAACCTCAACGCGAAAAATCATCAGCACTGCAATCGTGTTTTCTCCATTTGCTATTGAAAAACCCACTATGTTGAAGCTTATGGCAACGACGGAAGAAGGTGAAATCACTGGCCCTCGCCTTCTGATTAAAGTAGCTGCTGCACAAGAGCCTACAGTTCAACAAACCAAAAAGACCAAGACCGCTAAGTACTCCGTTTCATAAGTTCGCACACGTATTTTTCAAGCCGCGAGCTTCAGGTGCTGAGCTTCGGCGTAGCGTGAACGCATCCGTGCG
>Ga0156175_1027_pt1 | contig 7757 bp, 6 predicted proteins | sample RifCSPlowO2_12_FD_107828 | JGI IMG/M metagenome (GOLD analysis project Ga0156175, IMG submission 107828) | Gallionellales bacterium RIFCSPLOWO2_12_FULL_59_22
CTCTCAGCGATTTACCTCTCTATCTCTTCTTCTAAAAACAAAAAGCCACCGCCTCCGGTAACCCGGATGCGGTGGCTTCTTTTTTAGCCGCTATTTTTTAGCCTTCTTTCTTCGTCTTCTCCTCGCCGGTGATAAACCCGATAGGGCGTTTCTTTGGCGGCTCGGGCGGGCGCATCAGCTCCCGCATGGTGTGGATGAGACCGGCGATGGCCTGATCGTGGGAATCGAGCTTGCGCTCGATGCGGCTCTCCAGCTCGGACAGCTTGAGCGCCAGCTCCCTGTTGCCCGCGAGCAGCTCGCGCAGCGCCACGAAGGCGCGCACCACGTAGACCGACACCTCCGCCGCGCGCTGCGATTTGAGAATGGTCGCCGCCATGATCGCGCCGTGTTCGGTGAAAGCGAACGGCGCAAAACGCGGGTCGCGGTGCTTCTGCGAACCGGTCGCAAATTGCGACCGGTCCAGCGCCTCCACCTCTTCCGCCGTCAGCCTGAAAATGAAATCTTCCGGGAACCGGTCGCGGTTGCGCCGCACCTGCTCGTTCAGGCGGCGCGTTTCCACGCCGTAGAGCGCCGCCAGATCGGCATCCAGCAACACCTTTTGGCCGCGCAGCACCAGGATGCGGTGCGTGATCGACTCCAGCGGCAACAGCGAAGGCGCGCTCATTTGGCCGCCTGCTTGTTGTGCGCCTTGCGCCTGAGCTGGCCGCGCTCGATGAACGCATCGAGCAATTGCAGCACCTGCCGTTTCTCTCCCGTCTCCAGCTTCTCGATCTGCTGCAAGCGACGTTGCAGGCGGCTATCGCTGGGCTTGGCTATCTTCCTGCTCTTGGCCGGTGTTGCGCCGAGCAACACCTCGATGGACACGCCCAGCGCCTGCGCCAAACCGGGCAACAAATTGCTGGGCGGGTGATCGGTCTCGCCCTCGTAATACGCGATCATCCGGCGCGTAATCCCCAGCTCGTTGGCGAGCTCTGTTTGCGTGAAACCGGAGGCCTTGCGCAACTCCACCAGTCGCGCGCCGAAATTCGGCAGTGCTGCATTTGTTCTCTTGGGCATAGTTGACTTCCAAAGTGCAAGCTGATGCCCAAAATTGTAACGCCGGTTTTTTAACATGCCGTGTCCGCCCTCCAAAGTGCTTGACTTCCAATGTCCGAACATCGTACATTGCAACGCACCGAATATCAACCGCCTTTTTGTTAAAAATAATTTGCAAAAGGGGGTTGACAGGTTTTTGACGAAAGGCGGATTTATGGCACGGATACCGGAAAACGAAATCGAGCGGCTAAAAAATGAAGTGTCGGTCGAGCGCCTGATCGAGGGCAGCGGCATCGAGCTCAAAAAGACCGGCAAAGACCTCGCCGGGAAATGTCCCTTCCACGAAGACGACACCGCCAGCCTCGTGGTCACGCCGTCCAAGAACCTGTGGCACTGCTTCGGCTGCGGCGCAGCCGGTGGCCCGATAGATTGGGTCATCAAGAAAAACGGCGTTTCGTTCCGCCATGCCGTCGAACTGTTGCGCGACGGCATTTCCACTTTAGCCGCCGCGCCGGTGAAGCGCACCACCGTGCGCGCCCTCGAAGCGCCGGTGGCGCCAGACGTTGACGACCAGGTATTGCTGGATCAGGTCATCGGCTACTACCACGAAACGCTCAAGACCTCGCCCGAAGCGCTGGCGTACCTGCAAGCGCGCGGCATCGCTTCGACGGAAGCCGTCGAACATTTCAAGCTCGGTTTCGCCGACCGCACCTTGGGATTGCGCCTGCCGCAAAAGAACCGTGTTGCCGGTAGCGGGATCAGGACACGCCTGCAGAAGATCGGCATCTACCGCGAGTCTGGCCACGAGCATTTCAACGGTTCGCTGATCGTGCCGGTGTGCGATGCAAACGGCAACGTCAGCGAAGTGTATGGCCGCAAGATCACCGACGGGTTGCGCAAAGGCACACCGCCGCATTTGTACCTGCCAGGACAGCATCGCGGCGTGTGGAACATCGAAGCGTTGCAAGCGAACAAAGAAATCATCCTGACTGAGGCGCTGATCGACGCGCTCACCTTCTGGTGCGCCGGGTATCGCAACGTCACCAGCAGCTACGGCATTGAAGGTTTTACGGAAGACCATCTGGCCGCGTTCAAGCAGCACGGCACCCGGCGCGTGTTGATCGCCTACGACCGCGACGAGGCGGGAGAGCGTGGCGCGGCCAAGGTGTCCGAACTGCTGATGGCCGCTGGTATCGAATGCTTCCGCATCCAGTTTCCGAAAGGCATGGACGCGAACGAATACGCGCTGAAAGTTGCGCCCGCGCAAAAGTCGCTTGGCATCGTCATCCGCAAAGCGGTATGGCTCGGCAAGGGAAAACCACCCGCGCGGCCAGATGCTGAACCCGTGACCGCCACCATGCCACCATCGCCGGAAGCCGCGCCGGCACTTGCTTCAGAGCCTTCTTTTTTAGCTGCCGCACCTGCCGCTCAAGAAAAATCCGCCCCTCCACCCGAACCGCTCCCCGCGAGTCCCGCGCCCGAAACCGCCCGCGAACTGCCGATGGAAATCAAGGACAACGAAGTCACGCTCACCCTGGGCGAAGGCAAAGACGCGCGCCGCTACCGAGTGCGCGGCCTCGCCAAAAATCTCGCGGTCGATGTGCTCAAAATCAACCTGCTGATGGGATGTGGCGATGCCTTCCACATCGACACCCTGGACCTGTACGCCGCCAAACAGCGCGCGACCTACATCGCCCAAGCCGCGCACGAAACCGGCTGTGACGAGCGCATCCTCAAAGGCGACCTTGGCCGCGTGTTGCTTGCCTTGGAACAATTGCAGGATGCCACCATCCGCGACACCTTGCAGGCCGCGCCGGAGCCGCAGATGGAAGAGGCCGCGCAACAGGCGGCGCTGGCCTTGCTGAAATCTCCCGACCTGGTTGCCCGCATCCTCGCCGACTTCGCCGCTTGCGGGTTGGTGGGCGAAGAGACAAACAAGCTGGTTGGCTATCTCGCCGCCGTCTCGCGCAAGCTGGACAAGCCCTTGGGCGTGGTGATCCAGTCATCGAGCGCCGCTGGTAAAAGTTCGCTGATGGATGCCGTGCTGTCCTTCGTCCCCGATGAAGAGAAAGTGAAATACAGCGCGATGACCGGCCAGAGTTTGTTTTACATGGGCGAAACAAACTTGAAACACAAGGCGCTCGCCATCGTGGAAGAAGAGGGTGCAAGCCGCGCCAGCTATGCCTTGAAGCTGCTGCAATCCGAAGGTGAACTGACGATTGCCAGCACCGGCAAAGACCCGGTGTCCGGCAACCTCATCACGCAACAGTACAGAGTCGAAGGCCCGGTGGCCTTGCTGGTGACCACCACCGCGCGCGACATCGACGAAGAGCTGATGAACCGCTGTCTGGTTCTGTCAGTTGATGAAGGCCGCGAACAGACGCGCGCCATCCACCAACTGCAACGCGACCGGCGCACCTTGGAAGGCTTGATTGCACGGCGCGACAAGGAAGCGTTGATTGCGTTGCACCAGAACGCGCAGCGCCTGTTAAAACCGCTCGACGTGTTGAACCCCTACGCCAAGTTTCTGACCTTCCCAGACCAGACCACGCGCCTCAGACGCGATCACGAAAAGTACCTCACCCTGATCGACACCATCGCCTTCATCCACCAGCACCAGCGCACGGTGAAAACCGCGCAACGTGGAGAGCAAGCCATCGAGTACATCGAAGTTACATTGGCCGACATCGAGCTGGCCAACCGCATCGCGCACGACGTGCTGGGGCGCAGCCTGGACGAGTTGCCGCCGCAGACGCGCAGGCTGTTGAAGCTGGTTGATGGCTACGCAGTGTCCGAGTGCGAGCGCCTGAAAGTGAAACGCGCCGATTTCCACTTTAGCCGCCGCGCCCTGCGCGAGGCGATCAACTGGGGTGACACGCAATTGAAGTTGCACCTTGCGCGCCTGTCCGAGCTCGAATACCTGGTCACGCACCGCAGCAAAACCAACGGCTTCGAGTACGAGCTGGTGTACGACATGGCCGGTGCGGATGACAGCTTGCGCTTCCCCGGTTTGGCCGACATCGAGGCGCTGGCCTGTGCCTACGACGGCGCGCGGTCGGGGTCAAAAGAGGCGTGGTCGGGGTCTGGTCGGGGGGCGGTCGCCCCTCGGTCGGGGGGTGGTCGGGTTGACGAATCGCCCGCGAAGCCGCTACCCATAAGGCTTGCGGACGATATGCCAGAAACAAACAGCAAAACGCACCTCCTACGCCCATCCGCAAAAATCGCATCGTACCCACAGCCGCTACCTTTAGCCGCCGCTGCTGTCCGTTAACGCCATGCCGCGCAAAGGCCAACACCTCAAGCACCGCAAAATCGAGGCGATCAAGCCGCCGGGCCCGCCCAGACACGAGACGCATGACGCGCTGGCGCGCAACCGTCTGGTGCGCTACATGGAGGATCACTTCGAGTGGATGCTCGTGACCGGCTACAGCGCCGACACGGTACGCGCGCGGCGTGTGTCCATCCGCAAGTTTATCGGCTGGTGCGACGAGCGCGGCCTCGACGATCCGCGCGAAGTCACCCGCCCGATGCTGGAGCGCTACCAGCGTTATTTGTTTTACTACCGCAAGCCGGAAGGCAAAGACTGCGGCGCACCGCTCACGATCTCCATGCAATACCAATACCTCGCCCCGCTCAAGACCTGGTTCAAATGGCTGTCGCGCCAGCATCACATCCTCGCCAACCCCGCCGCCGATCTCGACTTGCCCAAGCTACCCAAACACCTGCCGCGCTCTGTGCCGACCGTGCAGGAAGTCGAAGCGATCTTGAGCGAAGCTGAGCCGGATAGCGCGAAAGGACTGCGCGACCGCGCCATGCTTGAAACCCTGTACGCCACTGGCCTGCGCCGCATGGAGCTGCCCGGCGTTTCGATCTACGACATCGACCTGAATCGCGGCGTGTTGTGGGTGCGGCACGGCAAAGGCAACCGCGAGCGCGTGGTGCCGCTGGGAGATCGAGCGATGGCGTGGCTCGACAAATACCTCATCGAGTCCCGCCCGCAGTTGCTGGCCGACGACACGTCCGCGCTGTTCCTGACCGACTACGGCGAACCGGTGCAGCCGCACTATGTGGCCGACAAGGTGAAACGCTACATGCAGTTCGCCGGAGTGAACAAAACCGGCTCGACGCACCTGCTCAGACACGCTTGCGCCACGCACATGCTCGAAGGCGGGGCGGACATCCGCTACATCCAGGAGATGCTCGGCCATGCCAACTTGCAGACCACCGAAATCTACACGCACGTCAGCATCGACAAGCTGATCGCCGTGCATGGCGCGACGCACCCGAGCCGGTTGACGCGGCACAGGGACAACAAAAATCCGGTGACAGGGCCGAGCCTCGACGAGGTGTCCGGGAACGCGGCAGAGGCGCTTTTAGACGCGATAGCTGACGAAGACGAGGCGGAGGCAACCGGTGTTGCAGCGGACGCGCCAAAAGCCGCGCGCCGTTGAACGTGAAGCTCCATTCACCGCTCCGTCACGGCGCTTGCAACAAAACCGCAAGCCCCGCGCCGTCGCTGGCGCAGTGGTGGCTCGACGTGCAGCGTTCCAATCGGACGCTGGGCAAGGTGTGGTCTTTGCTGCGCAAAGGCTTTCGATGAGCAGGCGCGAGGGTAAATCGCTTTGCGCTTTAACATAACAGGGCGTTATGCAAAGTTGCTGCGCAACCGCTGGCGCGCCTCCGGTTCGCATAACACCTGTTATGTCTTGCGCCCTCGCGCCTGCGGCGTTGTCGCTTTGCGGATTGTTGTTGCAAGCGTTCTCCCCCTGTCCCCCGCTGGGGGTGGGCAGCAAAACGGGGCTGGTGATGCGCCGCCCCTCCGCCTTTTGCTGCGTGGTCGCTGCGCGTGTTGGTTGTTTGTGGTGTTGTGCGGCAAGCCGCGCCATCGTTTGATGCGGGGGAAGCTGCGCTACCCCCACAGCCACCGGTCTTGTGCGGTCGTGCTGCGCACCACCGCGCTTGTTTGTTTGCCCCCACCCACCCTGGCCGGTCAGCCGGTGCGGGGTCGCGCTGCGCCGCTCCTTTCCCGCCCCGTCTGCCCGGCCTCCCGTCCGCCCCGGTGGGGCTCCCAAACATCGAGTCGGGGGGTGGTGTGGTGGCTCCCGCTGTTTGCTACAGAGCATAGCGCCGTGCTCGCCGCGTCAAGGGTAAAGCTCCGCTGCGCTGCGCCGCTGCGCGCCCTTGACCCGGCTGCGACTCGGCGCTGCGAGGTCACCGCAAACAGCGCTCGCGTCGAGGGCTGTATCACACGAAGGAGAACATCATGAAACGCAAAAACAAACTCGCAATCGAACTGCCTATCGAATTCATCGAGCTGTGCGAGGCCGATGGCGTAACGCCGGAGATCGTGCTCAGGGGCTTCATCGCAGACCTGGCCGGCATCATGAACTGGCAGGCAGCGCCCCGCGCTGACGGCTACAGCAGCAACGGATCGGACGAGCGCGACATGGCGCAGGCTTACTATGAGCGGGTCGGTTACCCGCACTGGAACAAGTAAAGCAACGGGGCGGCGCTGCCGCCCCTGCTTGGCCGCTGCGCGGCGCGGCTAAAGAAAAAATCCAAAGCAAACCCCAACCCGCCCGCAGGGAAAAAACCCCTTGCCTTCGCGCGTGCGCGTAAGCCAGAATGCGCCTCTAGGAAAATTTGCAATTCAAAGGGGAACCCGTCTTCGTACACAGCGCGCAAACCGTTACCGCGTCTAGGCAAAATGCCTTGCACTACGATGGGAGCGCGTCGGGGTCAACCATATTTAATTATGTGGGGGGGAATCCAATTTTGCGAGCAGACCCTGATGGGCTTTATTGGTTTCGGCAGCCGTGGCAAACACCTGGGGCCGTTGGACGTGAAAGAACTATAGTCGAACCTCGCGGACCGGTTAGCGAGTTCATTGAGAAGTACGTGCCAGCGGGGTACACGTTCGGCGAGTTGCACGATAGTTTTGTAGATGTAGCGACCGGAGTCGGAATCCCAGACAAGGTGGCTAATAAACCTTCGATGATGGCTATGTACGTGAATTCAGTAGTTATAGAAGTGATGAGAACTATTGGAATTCTCGATCAACCAACACCTCCAGTCCTGCAATCAAGGATTCCAGCGCGACCTACTCAGTGCAAATGAATAAGTTCAATCATTTCAGAATTGTGCGAGCTAGCATCGCGATTACTCTATTCGCTGTGATTAGCGCCATATTTTGCGGACTAAGTTATGCAAGCGAAAGCCCGCAGATGGGAAGTCGATACAGAATCATTCGCCCTGTGTACTTGATGGCCGTGTATAACAGCCTTAACAATAGGCAGCTCAGCAGAGATACGGCGCGTGCCTATATACATTCCACGCGGTTCTATGATAAGGCGGAGGTTGCGTTTCAATGCGAAGTACCAGCGGGTACGATTATGACCATCATAGGCAGGGCGCCAAAAGTTTTTCCTCTCCCCTTTTTTGCCGATCGATATTTTGTCCAATTAGCCCCTGACCTGTCGCGTGGACTTGATGTCGAGCTTGCACTTAATCGCGGGATTGAAGGGAGTTTGGATGGTTTAAATCCGGAATTATTTGAACGGTTGCAAAAATAACTTCTGGATCAAATCAACAAATCAATAAACAAGTCAATAAACAAATCAATAGGGTCCCATTAGCAAGCGTAGCGTGGGTTGAGCGAAGCGATACCCACGGATGATCTCAACAAGATAACCTGACACCATGTGCGCCCCTCTCCGAATCGC
>Ga0156175_1032_pt1 | contig 7390 bp, 6 predicted proteins | sample RifCSPlowO2_12_FD_107828 | JGI IMG/M metagenome (GOLD analysis project Ga0156175, IMG submission 107828) | Gallionellales bacterium RIFCSPLOWO2_12_FULL_59_22
CGTCGTCGATAGCCATGACATCGCCCTCATGAAAGAAGATGACCGGGTTATCGGCAGTATTTGGCATTTATTGACACAGTCAAATTAGGGAAACGCAGGTTAATTCGTCATCCCCGCGAAGGCGGGGATCCAGATGCTTGATTTGACTGGGTTCCCGCCTACGCGGGAACGACAAAACCGAATAAATCTGCGTTTCCTTAGCGCCGGGATAGCTCGGCAGAAAGCGGCGGATAAAATCCGCCGCTTGTCGGCGCGATGGGAAAAATTGTCATCGTGAGGAGCGCAGCGACGTGGCGATCTTTTCAGCGCATTAATTTTGATCGTTACCACGCTCCGCGTGGTAACGCATTTTTCACCGCTCAGCGGTGAAGCGGTGCGGTCAGCCGCGATATGCAATTCTCAACGCGGAGCGTTGCAGGCTGCGTTACCACGCAGAGCGTGGGAACGATAAAACAAAATATCCGTGGTGCGTCCCCTATTATTTGTGCAAGGGGGAGGGAATGATGTTTGCTGAATTTTAATGTTGCTCTTGAATGACCGCCGGAACGGTCAAACCCGGCTGGAGCGGGTTCGGTTACTCCATTTTTCCCAGCACACTCTAGGTGAAATAACAGGCAGATTGTCCACCCTCTCCAGCGCCAGCAGCTCGGCATCGCCCGTAACAAAGCAATCCACATCCGCCTGCAACGCACACGCAATAATCCACGGGTCATCCGCATCGCGAATTGGCAGGGTGGGCGCAACGGCTTGCGCGGGAATCACGCGCAACAAACGCAACTCAGCCTCAACTTTGGCCAGCAACCCGCTATCAGCGCGAAACTTGCGCTGCAAAATATCCAACACTTCAAGAATCACGGGTTCGCCAATTACGACTTCATGCTCGGTCAACAGCCGTTCGTACAAATCGGCGCACAACCCGCGTGTAGCCAACGCGCTGACCACAACTTTGGTATCCAGAAACACCTTCACGAAACGGCCTTAAACACATCCTCATCGGTTAAAAAACCATTTTGCTCGGCGAGCGGCATCACCTCGTTGCGTATCGCGCGAAACCGCCCCAGCGCCAATTGGCGGCGTAACGCCTCACGCACAATATCGCCCTTGGGCCGATGCGCGGCTAATGCTGCCTGCGTGAGTTCACGCTCCAGCGCATCGTCGATACGAATACTTAAAGTAGTGCTCATGGCAACCTCCGAATCAAGTGTGTTGCATTGTAACACGACGGTCATTGAAGGGCACTCTCAAAATTGTCATCGTGAGGAGCGCAGCGACGTGGCGATCTTTTCAGCGCATTAATTTTGATCGTTCCCACGCGGAGCGTGGGAACGATAAAGCGCCGGGATGGCGCGGCAGGAAGCGGCGGATAGAATCCGCCGCTTGTCGGCGCGATGGGCTGCGCCCTCAGATCAGCAAGGTGCGTATGTAGTTGTATTGCAGCACCTCACCGGTCCGCCCGGTGGAGGGCAATGCATCGAAGCGCATCCGGTGGGGCAACCCATGGGGGCAGCATCCTTGGTTGCGGCGCTCGCGGCCTTTTTCTTGGGGGCTTTTTTCTTCTGGGCTTTCTTCGGCGCTTCCTTGGCCGGCTGTGCGGCCTGCACCGAGCTTGTCGCAGCGGGCGCGCTGGCAGCCGGTGCGTCCGCCGTATCGGCCGCCCAGGCAGGCACGGCAAAGATCAAGGCAATCAATAACAGCAACATTTTTTTCATGGTTCACTCCCTTTGTGGTTAAAAAATATCACGACTTGCCCGGTTTCCTTACCAGGCGAATTTGAGGTTAGCATACACCAGCCGCCCGTTGCTGAAACGCGGGCTGAGCGGGTCGATGTCCAGGTACTTGAAGCGCGTGTCGGCAGCGTTGCGCACCCCGGCGGTCAGCGAACCCGTCCGGTTGAATTGCCAGCTCAGGTCTGCATCCAGTTGAGCGAAGCTATCCTGATAAGCCTCGAAAGCATAGGATGGTGGGGGGAGTGACCAATCATTGAATTTTTGCGTACCGGTGACCCGGTTGTGGCTCCACTTCAGGTTCGCCGTGCATTGCGCGCTGGCAAACCAGCGCAGCGCCAGTTGGGACGAACGCAGGCGCTGTTGATCGACAGAATCGTTTGCCAAATATTGAGAGCCATTCCGGATGCGCTCGTGGTCGTAGGCCAGGCTCACGGTCCAGGGCTTGCCCTCAGGTTGCCAGTGCAGCGCCAGCTTGGCTTCGTCAACTTGCTGTTCGAACAAAACTTGCTGCCCAGATTCCCAATCGATGTTCGGAATGCCCATCTTGCGCCGTTGCGCCTGCGCATCCAGCAGCCAGGCGGGGCTCAGTTGCTTGTCGCCGCCGAGGCTGACGCCATGCACCAGATTGCCGCTGTCGCCGTAGCGGTTCAGCAACACGCCCGCCAGGCTGGCCGGCGCCAGCGTGGCGTCGCCCGCCGCAAAAAACCCCATGCCCCGCCATGCCGCGAGGCGCACATGCGTGCCGCTATCCGGCGCGTAAACCACGCCCAGTTTGGGCAGCCAATGTTGCAGGCGGGTGCTCTGGCTCGCGTCGTCATACTGATTTTCGACTTCGCCCCAGCCCAGACCCGCATCCAGTTGCCATGACGGGCTCAGCGCCTGCTGCCAGGCCGCATAAACCTGCCGCGCCTTTTGCGTATAACCGAAGCTGTAAGGGAACGAGTACCAGTAATCTATTTGCCCGCGAAACTGCTGCACTCCCCATTGCGTGGCATAGGATGCGCCGCTGCGGCGATATTGCAGTTCCGCGCTGTGCGCGCTGCTGCTGCCATAGGCCGACATTTTATAAATTGGCGGGATAGAAAAATCATAATAATCGGCCGCCTGATCGGTCTGCTGGCGGCTCAATAGTGCGCGCAATTCGCTGTTCTCCATCATGCTATGGCGCAGGCCGAGGCGCGTTACCTTGCTGTCATCCCCATACAGGGCGTTGCTTCCCGACGCTGGATCCGCCGGATAAAACACCTCGCCGCGTTGCGAGTTGAAGGTCTGCTGCGACACGAACGCCTGCGTGGACTGCGTCGGCCGCCATTGCACGATGCCATGCGCTATGCGGTTGTCGAGATTCTCAAAAGGCGCAAAACCGTCGCTCTTGAATTGGCGCTGCGCGAGGCCCAGCCCCAGCGTGTCGCTGCCCACTCCCAGACGGATTTGTTCGCCCTGGGTATCTTTGCTGCCGGCAATGGCGTCGGCTTCCAGCGTGGTGCGCGAGCCGAACAGCTCGTCGTAATTGTTGTAGCTGGCCTGCTGCGCGCTGAGTTCGCTGACTGCGCCATGCTGCGGGGTCGAGGCGCCGGTCTGCCCCGCGCCGTCGCCATACACGTCCAGTGTCGCCGGCAGCTTGCCCGGCCTTTCGCTGAACAGGCTTTGCAGCAGCAGGCTGCGCCGCGCCGATTCGCCGAAACGCTGCCCTTGCAGCAGGTCGGCCTGGTTCCTCAGGGTGACCGCCGTTTTTTCGCCGGACGCATCGGCCAGGGTGTGGAAAGCGAGGCTGTCCATCCCCAATTGGCGCTGGGCCTCGGCGAGGTTGGCCTGCAACAGTTGCGCGTCTTCGCGGAGCAGATTTTCGCCGCGATAAACCTGCCGGTATGCCGTCAGCGCCTGCGCCTGGAGCAGGCTCTCTTGCGCCTCCAGCGGACGGTTAGCCTGCAATGCCGCCTGCGCCTGATACAGCCAGGGGGCGGGGTCATTGTGGTCGGCTTGCTGCGCTCTGCGCCAGCTTGCCTTTGCGGCCTCGGTCTGGCCGCTTTGCTGTTGCGCGCGGCCCAGATAGGTGAGGATCAGCGCGCTGCCGGGGTCGGCTTCATGCGCCGCCTGCAATTTCTCCTGCCCGGCCGGGAAATTGCCCAGCTTGATTTCGGCCAACCCCAGGCCCAATAACGCCTTGGCATCCTGGGGGTCGCGCCGCAAGGCGGTTTCGAACTCGGCCTTGGCTTCTTTGGCCTGCCCGCCTATCAAATAGACCAGGCCGCTCACGGCGACCACGTAGGGGTGCGCGGCATCCGCTGCCTGCGCCTGAACCAACAGCGCCCTGGCCGCATGTGGCTGGTCGAGGGTCAGCGCGAGTTCGGCCTCGCGCGCCAAGGTAACCGCCTGCAGCGCACCGCTTTGCGACGGGCTGGTATTCGAAATTTGGGCGTTAAAACCGCGCATCGTTTCGCGCGCTTCCGCCAGGCGCCCCGAGCCTTGCAAGGCATAGGACAAAGCCAGATGCGGCAACATGCCGCCTCTCAATTCCTGCGCGCGGCGCGCCGCATCCAGCGCTTCCTGCAAGCGCCCCTGTTGCAGGAGCGCCATGGCGGTGAGCGCCAAGGCATCCGCAGCATATCGGGTATTGCCATGCAAGGGAGCTAGAATTTCCAACACCTGCCGGGGCTGGTTGCCTTGCAGCAGGAAGCTGGCGCGCAGCAGGTTCATCTCGGCTCTGGTATCCCCGCCATCCGCGCCGACCGGCGCGTTCTTGAGCGCATCTTCGAGCAGGATCAGCGCATCGAGAAAGCGGCCTTCCTGCTGCGCCTGCTGTGCTGCTTGCAGCGCGGGAGTGGGCCGCAAGGGTCGATATTGCGTCGCCACATCGGGCAGAGTCCAGAGCGCGCTGCGACCGCGCCCCATGGTCAGCTCCGACTGGGGCTGGATTTTCCCCAGGAAAACATCTTCGGCGGCTGCCTGCGCCGCGCCTGACGACAGGCTCAGCCCCGCGATGCCCGAGAGCAGCAAGACGCGCAAGTGTTTACCGGCAAAAAAAAGAAACGGCTGCACACTGTGCAGCCGGAATAGGCTAAAAACTTCGCTCATAATTACCCCTTTTGTAAATTTTGTGTTCCAGGGAAACGCTGAAAAATGCGAATTCGTCACACCCGCGCAGGCGGGCATGACGACTTATTCGGCGCGTCCCTGATTTTTTCTAACTTGGTTTTTATTATTCTGATGATTATGCGCGACGATCCATGTTATGGGCAACATGTTTGACGGCAGCAAAATCGGGGGCAGCTCGCCTAAGGCGTAGGGCATACCGCGATCAGACCGCCCGGATGAAACGCAGTGTAATCCGGGGGTGCGGTGCCCCGTTCTTCCCGGATTCCGCTGCGCTGCATCCGGGCTACAACTGGCTCGGCATGTGGATTTGTTGCGCGAGGCGGTGCATCTGCGCGACAACGGTATCCCTTCATCATTCATGGCTGGGTGGTGTTGCCGGAGCACCTGCATTGCGTCATACAAGCCCGGATGAAACGCAGTGTAATCCGGGGGTGCGGTGCTCCGTTCTTCCCGGATTTCGCTGCGCTGCATCCGGGCTACAACTGGCTCGGCATGTGGATTTGTTGCGCGAGGCGGTGCATCTGCGCGGCAACGGTATCCCTTCATCCCAGATTGTCCATTAGCCATGAATTGGGTCGTGGCGGGGTATTCCCCCCTTTGAAAAAGGGGGGTGAGGGGGGATTTGGATGTCGTACGGATACAAAAATCCCCCTCTGCCCCCTCGCAAGCTCTCCCCCTTTTACAAAGGGGGAGGTGGGTTGAATTTGCCAATGGATTATTTGGGTTGAAATTAATGCGCTGAAAAGATCGCCACGTCGCTGCGCTCCTCACGATGACAATTTTTAGAGATGCCCTTATCGGCGCCCTACATTCTGTTTCTCCGAATCCGGCTTCAACCCCGCGCCACGCCGACCGCCACCACGCAGATGGTCAACACGCCCAGCACCAGGTTAAGCGCGACCAGTTTGCGGATCCGCCCCAAGATTTCCCCAGCTTCTTTCCAGCGCTGTTTGGCGACATGCAGGCTGAACGGCACGTAGCAGGCGAAAAATATATAGCCGAAGATCGCCACCATCGCCAGCCCGAGCGCCAGCATGATGTGCACATGTTGCGCCGTGTGGGCGATGCCGCCGTAAAGGTAGATCAGGTAAAAACCCGTGACCAGGATCGCGCCGACCGCGCCCCATACCCAGTTGAAGAAACGGCGGAACACCGCGTCCAGCAGTTTGAGGCGTTGCGGCGGATCGAGCGTTTCCACGGCGGCGGGGCGCAGCACCATGTGCGCGAAGAACATGCCGCCGACCCAGATCAGCACGGCGAGCAGATGGATGAGTTTGAACAGAGTCATGATGTGCCCTTTGCCCGGTTATCGCCGGTGACATGGAACACGATAACACCAAAACGCGATTGCGATTCAAACAGATCAGCCGGTTATTTTTCTGTCCGGTTATTTTTCTTGACAAAAGAATTGTTTCGGAATAGCGTCAAACCGCTCGGGCAGTTTTGTTCACCTGTGGCATGGTGCCGCTTTAGTCGATGAGCGCCGTTATCAATGGAGAGCAGCCATGGATGTTCCACCGATCATTGCTCCTTCAATCTTGCAAACAGGCCTTTTTGGCACGGCCAGCGTTCAGCCTGTTTCCTTTTTGTTCAGTCCGCCCGCGACGATAGCCACGAGCAATGTCGACATCGTCGATATTTCGGGCCTGGGACAATTGCTTTCGGCATCGTTATTGTTCGAAAGCGACATCTTTAATGAGGCCGCAGCCAGCCAGGACAGTTTTTCCACTATTGCTGCCGTCACGCAATTTGTCGAAGCATTTAACAGCTTCCTGCAAAGCGACAGCTTGCAAAGCCCGTCAGGCGGATCGATCGGCAACCTGTTTATACAGTTGTTGAACACGCGGGCGGGTGCGAATTCGGTTGACGGGCAATCGATCATCGACAGCCTGGCCGAGGCCGGCATCAATTTTCAGCCGCCTGTGAGCCTGAATGGCGCCAGCCTGTTGAGTATCGACTTTGAGGCCTTGCAAGCCGCATTCGATGCCGACCCATCGGGAACTGTCGCGCTGCTGGGACAAACAACTCGGTCGATTGGGCAGCTTGCCACAGAATTTACCAGCCTTTTCACCCAGGTGAGTATTCTCGCGCAAGACCCGCAAAGTTTGTTTAACGAGGCCACGTTAGACGGATTGCTGGCAGCGGCGGATACGACTGCGGAAATAACCGCAGCCACGACCGCAGAATTATCAGCGGCTGCCACGGCTGTAGCAACGGCGATAGCAACAGCCACGGAATTAACAGCCGCAACGCCTCCGGCTACGGCTGCGGAATTGGCTGCGGCAGCTACTGCTGCGGCAACGCCTCCGGTTACGCCGGCAGTAACGACAGCGCAACAAACGGCTGCAATTCTTCCGGCCAGAGCAGCTGCAACGGCGGCAGCTGCGGCTCCGGCTCCGGCTCCGGCTGCGGCTGCGGCCCCAACTCCGGCCACCGTGACGCCTCCAGCTTTTTCGCCGTTAGCCGCCCCTGGATTGGCAGATACCCCAACGCCGACCGTATTGCCAATCACGCCTGCCCCACCGGCAACGGCAGCCGTTGCGGCAGCGCCAACACCCGCAGCTCCG
>Ga0156175_1121_pt1 | contig 6658 bp, 6 predicted proteins | sample RifCSPlowO2_12_FD_107828 | JGI IMG/M metagenome (GOLD analysis project Ga0156175, IMG submission 107828) | Gallionellales bacterium RIFCSPLOWO2_12_FULL_59_22
GAGCCCGCAGCAGGGCTGCGCACCAGCAGCACGGGAATATGCGTGGCTTCGAGCACCTTGAGCGCGGTGCCGCCGAGCACGGCATCGCGCACCCAGTTTTCGCCGTGCTCGCCGACCACAAGCAATCCAGCTTGGCGCGCCATGACGAATCGATGTATTTCACGGGATGCGCGCCCGGTCAGCACCTCGGCATCGGCCGTCACGCCGTAATTCCGCACCAGTTCCGCGCAAATCGCCTCCAGCCTTTGCCGCGCAGATGCCGCAGGGTCGGATGCTGCCCAGCGGCCTAAATCGTAAACCGCCTTGATGCTTGCCCAGGCACTGTCGTTGAACACATGGACAAGGGTCAATGCGGCATTCCATTCTTTTGCCAGCCGCGCGGCCTGCTCCACGGCGCGCTGTGCGCCCATGGAAAAATCGGTGGCGGCAATGATCGTTTGCGGTCTGGACAAGGCAATCTCCAAAATTGTCGGGTTGGGAGTTCAATGCATTTTCGCCGGATTGTAATGCCATTTCATGCGCCTGCAAGAGTAATTGCCGCAAATTGCCGCAAAAAGAGTAATTGCCGAAAAAAGATCAACCAAAACTTTTCACCTACAGCCTGGTTGCGATCCTTGCCGCGCGAGTTTGCATGCAACTTGAAAGAGAGCATGATCACGCGGCCAGTGACGCGCTGACCGGACTGCTGAGCCGGCGCGCCTTTCTCGAAAGGAACCTCCGAAGCCGGACGCGCAAAGCGATATGCGCGCCCCTTGCCCGTTATCTTCCTGGATATCGGCGGCTTCAAGCATCTGAACGACACCAAGGGGCACGACGCAGGCGATGAGGCGCTACGGGCTGCTGCCAAGGCCTTGTGCGGCACCTTGCGCTCCAATGATGTGATCGCGCGACTGGGCGGCGATGAATTCGCCATCCTGCTTCCGGAAATCGGGTACGAAGAAGCCGTCGAGGCGGGGCGCAAGATATCTGTTGCGGTGAATGATGCGCTCCGTGGCCTTCCGCCGGTGAAAGGCAGCATCGGCGTGGCACGGTTCGAGGAAATTGACCGCACGTTCAACGCCATGCTGAAAGCCGCTGACGGGCTGATGTACGAGGTGAAGAATAGTGTGCGTTCCCGCCGCTTTGCTGTGGTAAATAAGGCGGATAAAAAAGGTTAGAAAGGTGCCATGCAATTACCTCGCAACGGTATTATTGATCCGGATTCGACCAGTTGTAGCCGCGCACGATCCCCTGCTTGTCAAACTTGATTTGCAGGGTTTTTACTTTTGCACCTGCCATGTCGGGCAGCCTCCCCGACCCATAATAATATGTCCATTCGTCAAAGCGCTCCCCGCCCGTATCCACGCTAACCCCCGAGCCTGTTGGAGCGCCCAGCCATGCGCGAACCTGGTTTTGTGTGGTGATCCCTCGTTCGACGTTCATTTCGAAGGTGCGCAGGTCAAAATTCTGCCCAACCTGAACAGTGCTGCAAGCGGCGAGCAACAAGGCAATGATTGAAATCAGAACAGTGCGCAATGCAAACATTTTGTTTCCCTTCGGTCAATTTAAAAGGTGCGGCGATTATCCTACCACTGGTGCCGATGAGCTACCGGATTTGCGTCTCGGAGTTGCATTCCCGGCGCTCGAAAAAGAAGTTGGTGGCCTCGACAAACCCCTCCACGCTGCCGCAATCAAACCGCCGCCCCTGAAAGCGATAGGCGATCACCTTGCCGTTTGCCGCCTGGGCCTGCAACGCATCAGTTATCTGCACCTCGCCGTTCCTGCCGGGCGGTGTGTTCCGCAGGATGTCGAAGATGTCGGGTGTCAGGATGTAACGCCCGATGATGGCCAGATTGGAAGGGGCATCCTGCGGTGCGGGTTTTTCCACCATGCGCTCGACCCGGACGCATCCATTCTCCATCGGCTGGCCGCTGATAATGCCGTATTTGCCCACATCTTCGATGGGCACCTCTTCCACTGCGACGATGCTACAGCGGTGTTTTTCATAAATATGCACCATCTGCGCCATGACATTGGCTGGTTCGCCGACACACAGGTCATCGGCCAGGATCACGCCGAAGGGCTTGTCGCCAATCAGTGTTTCGCCGGTGAGGATGGCGTCGCCCAGGCCGCGCATATGGATCTGCCGCGTGTAAGAGAAAGTGCATTGATCAATCAGCTCGCGGATTGAGTCCAGTTTGCTTTCCTTGCTGGTGCCGCTGATTTGGTCCTCCAGCTCATAAGTGATGTCGAAATGATCCTCGATGGCGCGCTTGCTGCGCCCGGTGACAAAGGCGATATTCTTCATGCCTGCCTGAAGCGCTTCCTCTACCCCATACTGGATCAGCGGTTTGGTGAGGATGGGCAGCATCTCCTTGGGTTGCGCCTTGGTGGCGGGAAGGAAGCGGGTTCCGTATCCGGCTACCGGGAAAAGGCATTTCGTGATCATCGTCCTCCCCTTATATGTGTCAGTCTGAAAAAGCAATATTTCCGTGCGGGTTTCATTATTTGTTATCCGCGTCCACGGCTATTTGCAGCATCTCAAAAATATCCGGAATGGCTGAGGTCACCCGGTTCCAGTTCGGGATGAGCGGCGTGGCCATCGGATTTTCCATAAACACCTGGGTTGCCATGCCGATGGCCCTGGTAAAGGCTTCAACCGCCATCGCCTCTTCGTGCCGGTCAAACTTGAGGCCGTTGATTGCCGCATCCGCTTCGTATTTCATGATCGTATCCTCGGCCTGCCGCAGGTAGGATACGAGCAGGGATTTGAATAGCCCGTCCGAAAACACCACACCCTCCGATGCCAGAGTCCTGAAGATGGATTTGCAAATATCCACCGTCATTTTCATCAGACCCTTGCTTGCATCATCGGCGGAAAGCACCTGGTGTTTGTGGTCGTAGTTCGCAGCAATATCCACCTGGCAAACCCGGCGTGGCGAATAGTTGCGGTGCACTTCGGCAAGAGACCCAACCTCCAGCCCCCAGTCCCACGGGATTCTGTTTACACGTGCCAGGTCGGTGGTCATGCAAAACTCCCCTGCCAGCGGATAGCGGAAGCTGTCGAGAAAAGCGAGAAAATTATGTGGTCCGACGAGCTGCTGGAGGGATCTGACCAGCGGGGTCACCAACAGGCGGGTGACGCGCCCGTTCATTTTGTTGGATATCCGGCTGTAGTATCCCTTGCAAAACACGTAGTCCAGATTGGGGTTGACGACGGGGTAACACAATCTCGCCAGTAGTTCGCGGCTGTAAGTGACGATGTCGCAATCATGCAGGGCAATGATATCCGAGCGGCGTCGCGCCAGCACATAGCCGTAGGAAAGCCATGCGGAGCGCCCCTTGCCGCGCTCGCCGACATTGAATCCGTTGCGGTCATTGTGGATGATCCTGACATCCGTCGATATCGGCGACATGAATTCCCGCACCTTCTGAAATTCCTTCTCTGATGCCTTATCCAGGACGAGCACGATTTCGTTCAGGTACTTTACCTTGGCAAGCTCCTGGACTATCCCCGGCATGGCGGGGCCTTCGAATTCGGAATAGAGCGACGGCAGCACAAGTGCGATCGGCCTGACCTTTGAAAACCCATACAATTCCGATTCCAGCCGCTCAAGCGAAGGTTTGCCGAGCTGGTGCAGTGTCGTGATGATTCCGGTCTGGTAAAAATCACTCATGGCGCGCTCCTTTTTCAGATGTGTTCAATTTCATCTTTCGTTTCATCTTCGCGCTTTGGCATGGTCTCTTTTTCTATGATCCGCCTGGCCGCGTTAATGCCGCCCACGCCGAAGGCGATGGCAAGGGCGATCACGATGCCGCCAAAGATGATGGAGAAGGCGGCAAGCACGATGCTGGGGGCGATTTGCAGTTGCTCCATGATCATGGCGAGGATCAGCATGATCAGCAAGGTATGCACCGCTTTGGCAAGTAGCTTGGCGTAGTGGAATCCACTGTTTGCCGCAGCAATCAATACTGTGCGGCTGATGAACCCGGAAAGCAGGTAGCCGATGGTCAGGATCATGGCGGCGGAAAAGATGCGCGGTATGTAACTAAAAAACTGGTTTACCAATTGATCGATCGCCGTTATCTGGAGGGCGTTCAGGCCGCTCATCAGCGTCACGATGATCAGCAGCCAGAAGACGGCCTCACCGAGTGTCGCGGAAGGCTTGCTCCACAGGTCTCCCTTGCGCATGAGTTTGGTGAAACCCATGCGGTCAGACCAACTGTCGAAATTGATCGCGGCCAAAAATTTTGCTAAAAATCGCTTGAGGACAAGCGCCAGAAGAATCCCGATAAACAGGATCACCAGCATGGCCAGAAGGTTGGGCACAAATACCTTGAATTTCAAGAACAGTTCCTTCAGCGGTTCGAGAATCAGGTTGATAAAATCTTCCATAGCATGCCTCCTTGTAGTTATTTCCAGTTTGTTACCAGGTAATCCTTGCGCTTTTCAAACTCCAGGCAAAGCTTTTCGATTTCCGCGTCCGCTTCCTGCTGCCCCATATCCCTGGCTTCCATGATGAACGAGGCCGTTTTGCCAATATAGAGCGGGGTCATGGATTTGATCAGGTGCTCGGCGGGCAATTTTCTTTTGTGGAAGGCGAGCGCATAGTCATATACTACCTGCGCCCACAAACCGATGGGGAAATGGAATTCACTGTCAGGCAGGGCGCCCAATTTCTCGACTTCGCCAAAGTCACCCGCACCGAGGATATCGAGCCAGATTTCACCCAGGTTCCTGAGCCCTTCCCTGAATATGTTCAGCATCCTCCCAGTGTTGACGTTGACCGGCTCAAGCCCGACGGTATATTCGAAACCGAAGGCTGGAACTGGTTCGGTGCCTTGTATCGGCATCCATACCTCAGCATAGGTTTCCATGAGTTCAAAGGTTGTGCTGACCACCTGGTACAGCATGCTGCTCAGGTCGGCACCGGGGTCTTTGGCATCGTGAATCTTGGCGCCGAGGAATGATTGCGTGACCTTGAAACCGTTCGCGATTGCCGTCGTGGTCATCCAGATATCGATGCCGAAGCGCGCGACATCGGTTTGCCACACATCCTTGGTCAGGTAAAACTGCGCCAGGCTGCCGGAAAAACCGAAGTCGCCACCGATGGGCTGCCGCACGCGCTTGCCGTAAAGCGCGCGGGTGAGGGGATAGACGATGCTGTTGGTGATCGTGCCGTCGAATTTGTGCCGGTGATACAGCGGCGACACGTAGTCGTAGCCGCCCTTCAATACTGGTGTCACCAGCAACTCAACCCATTCCGGAGTAATACTCCTGAGGTCGGAATCGACCACGGCGCAGGCCTTGGCGCCCAGCACTTCGGCGATCTCGAAAATGGTGCGGAAGGCGCTGCCTTTGCCGGGGATGCCAGAGTAGGGGAATGCGATTTTGGAAATGGGTGACACGCGGTGGTGCAGGAGTATCGCGCTGAAATCGTCAATCGAGGAGTTGTGCACTACATCCGTGGTGCCATCGCTGGAACCGCCGTCCGAATTCACGATCACCGACTTGCACTCCGGGAAGTATTTGGCCAGGCCACCCTGCACCGCGCGCACCACATGACCGATGGTGCGTGCGTTATTGAAGCTCGGAATGCCGACGATGATGTCGGCCTGTCCTATGTGTTCGAGTTGCTCATGCACTTCCGTTCTGAAGGTGGTGGTCTTCATCGCCATGTGGCCCCTTGGAAAATCTAGTCCGGTTGCGCGGACAGCGACTCCTGTTTGTTCAATAGCACAATCTGGATATCCATGACGTTTGTTCCCGTCGGCCCTGTCTTGAAATGGCTGCGTGCGCCTGCCACGGCGTCGAATTGCTGAAAGAAAGCGTAAGAATTGTTTTGGTGGAGATGATGAAGCGGGTCTATTCCCAGTTCACGCGCCCGCGATGCCGTTGTTCCATCAACCATTGCGCCAGCGGCATCGGTCGGGCCATCGCCGCCATCGGTGCCTGCGGATAACAGCGATACGCCCTGCCAGCCATCGATTTCCAGGGCAAAGGCCAGTGCCAGTTCCTGGTTTCTGCCGCCTTTCCCAGTGCCGCGTACGGTTACCGTGGTCTCGCCGCCGCAGAGCAGGCAGCGCCGCTCTCCCGGCTTCATCTCGATCAGTTCTGCGCGTGCGGCCTGTGCCAGAAAACGTGCTGCGTCGCGCGCCTCGCCTTGGAGTGTAGCGGAAATTATCCTCGATGCATACCCGAGTTGCCCGGTTTTCCCTTCTGCCGCAGCCAGCGCCTGGCGGATGCTGGCGACGATCACATTGTGAATTTTATACTGGCTGTGATCATATTCCTTAACGGTTTCCGGCACCTGCCCGGCGTTGCCGCGCAGCAGGTAATCTTTGATGCTTGGAGGAAGTTTTTCCTGCAATTTATATTTTAAAATCACTGCCCATGCATCGGCGAAAGTTGAATTGTCCGGCGCTGTTGGCCCCGATGCGATCACGTCGAGCGGGTCGCCGATAACATCGGAGAGTATCAGTGCCACCACCTGTGCCGGATAGGCTGCCTGCGCCAGCCTGCCGCCCTTGATGGCGGAAAGATGCTTGCGTACGGCGTTCAATTCGTCGATGGAGGCGCCCGTCTTCAGCAGCAGGCCGGTGACGGTTTGCTTGTCTTGCAGCGTTATTCCTTCTGCAGGCGCAACCAGCAACGCGGATGCGCCGCCCGAGAGCAGGC
>Ga0156175_1051_pt1 | contig 6180 bp, 6 predicted proteins | sample RifCSPlowO2_12_FD_107828 | JGI IMG/M metagenome (GOLD analysis project Ga0156175, IMG submission 107828) | Gallionellales bacterium RIFCSPLOWO2_12_FULL_59_22
CGGAATAACGGAAGTGGCATCCATTTTCTTCCGGGGTAGCAGGGTCGGCATGTACTCGAAGATTTATTGCCCAGTGCTGGAGACCCGTTGCGGTGGTGGGGAGGCCATCGGCTGCTGCGTATAAGGAAACGAAAACGCCGCAGGCCGTAGCGGGAGTCGGAGGGGTTCATAGTACCGTCAGAGTTCGAGGGACAACATAACCCCGGACGAGGGAAGGAGCCCTGCTTTGTTCATGCAACCGAAGAGTGAAGGAGAAGGGGATTGCCATGTTGCTAACAACCCCTGAAGCAATCAGGACACTACAGAGGAAGCTCTACACCAAGGCCAAGCAGGAACCGGCCTATCGCTTCTATGCTTTATATGACAAGGTGTGGCGGGCAGACATCCTCATGTTTGCCTACCGCCTTGTGCGCGCCAACAAAGGGAGTCCCGGCGTTGATGGGATGGACTTCGAGGACATAGAGCAGAAGATGGGGATAGACAAGTTTTTGTTGGAACTGGCCCAAGACCTGAAAGACAAGACTTATCACCCGAGTCCGGTGCGGCGCGTCATGATACCCAAAGCGGACGGAAGTCAGCGTCCGTTGGGGATACCGACGATCCGCGACCGGGTAGCCCAGATGGCGGTGAAGCTCGTCATCGAACCGATATTTGAAGCGGATTTCTGCCCGAACTCCTACGGGTTCCGGCCAAAGAAATCCGCCCATGATGCGGTCGATGAAATAGCCGATGCCCTGCATCAGGGCTACACCCAAGTCATAGATGCCGACCTGTCGAAATACTTCGACAGCATCCCCCACGCCAAACTGCTGGCCGTCGTAGCCGAGCGCGTAGTTGACAGTGCGATACTGCACATCATCAAGCTATGGCTCAAAGTGCCGGTCATCGGAGAGGACAAGGACGGCACCAGGAAGAATGTGGGCGGCGGCAAAGCCAACAGCAAAGGTACGCCGCAAGGCGGAGTCATCTCGCCGCTGCTGTCGAACTGCTACCTGCACCTGCTTGACCGGATATGGGAGAAGCATCAACTGCGCTGGAAACTGAAGGCGCGCATCGTCCGTTACGCGGACGACTTTGTGGTGCTGTGTGCGGGCAAAGTAGATGCGCCCTTGGTCACGGTACGGCAAGTGCTGGAACGGCTTGATCTCACGCTGAACGAGACCAAGACCCGCATCGTTGATGCCAGACAAGAAAGCTTCAACTTCTTGGGATTTGCAATCGGGGTGAGCAAGAGCTGGCAGACGGGCAAAAGCTTTACACATATTTGTCCGGCACCAAAATCTTTTGCAAAAATCAAAGATCGTATAACGCAATTGACGGCGAGGGAACGCACGCCGATACCGCTGGAAGATATAGTCGGGAGCATGAACGCCACCCTTCGCGGGTGGGCGAACTATTTCCACTATCGCAATTCCAGCAAGGTGTTGGACAAGGTGAGGAACCATGCAGAACAACGCTTGCGCACGCACCTGATGAAGCGCCACAAGGTCAAGGATCGTGGGACGGGCATTAGCCGTTTCCCGAGCCAGCAACTTTATACGAAATATGGGCTATACAAGGTTCCGACAACGGCGGGCTGGAAAACAGCGCATGCCTAGTGTGAAGAACATCGGAAAGCCGTATGCGGGAGAACCGCACGTACGGTTTGATGAGGGAGGGCAGGCGAGAGCCTGTTCTCTACTCTACCCTTTAACCCTCCCCGCCCCGCCCAAGGCGCTGGTCGATGGCCCGCAAGCGATGTTGCTGAAGGAATTGCCTTACTTTCTGGAAGACGTGCAGATTGCACGAGAAGCGTATCTAAAGCGCGTGGAGCTACGTCAGCGGCTGGGATAGAACGTAGCCCGGATGTAGCGCGGCGGAATCCGGGGATTAGGGGCGCGGCTTGAAATTCCCCGGATTTCATTGCATTTCATCCGGGCTACGCTCGCTTGACCGAGCCGAAGCTGCGAACCTTGGACTTCCATACAAGTATCTTCGCCCCATCCTTCCCAGCCCGCGCCACCTCAAGACCACGAGCATTGACACTGACGATGATGGCTACACGAATGCTGCGGCATGTTTGATTTCGGATAAGCCGTATCTTGGCAATTTCAAACCCCCTAAAACCCAACCAAATCATCCACCGGCATTTCAAGCACCCCCGCCCCAACAATCCGCCTCAACGTCTCGCCGATAACTTCGACATTGTTATCAAACCCGCCGTGCGATGGGCTGTCGGTCTTCTGCTGTATGTCCGCGCCGTTTCCTCTGCGGGTGATGAATTTTTCTTCGTCGTGGGTTTTCTTGCGCTTTTCCAGCCCGCTGTTTTCCACGGCGGTGCGCCAGTTGATGAGGGCTTCGGCGGTGCTTGGGGTGCCGTCCCAGCCGTTGAATTCCGGGTCGTAAACATTCGCCAGCCCCAGGATGGGGATGCGCGCGTCGGCTTCGAGCGCGTTGGAGATGAAGTAGAGCAGGGATTTCTGGTAGAGGGTCGCGACGTTGTCGTCTTGTTCTTTTTGATCCGCCAGTATGTTCAGGTAAAGATTTTCCATGATCTTCTCATGCGGGGCGTAGTAGCGGTTGGCGAACGCGACGGTGCAGGCGGGGGCGTACAGGTGTACTGTTTTGACGTGGCCGGTGAGGCCTTTTTGCGCGAGGTTGTTCAGCAGCCTGCCGAGCATGATGGAGCCTGCGGAATGGCCGATGAGGTGGATTTCGAATTCGTTGCCCCAACTGCCGGCCAGCGCGCGCAGTGCGTCGGTGAGCAGGTCGCCGCCGCGCCCGCACTCTGCGGCCAGTTCGGCGTATTCTTTCATTTCGCTCCACTGGGGGCGCGCGAAAGTCGTCCGATGGTTTTTCGACGATGGGGTCGGTGATTTTGTCGTTTATCCAGTCGCGGATGCCGCCCGCTTTTTCTGCGGTACGGAGTCGAATTTGTCCGCCAGCACGTTGCAAATGGATTCGAGCAGGCCGCTCTTCCACACGACGAACAGCGGGTATTCGGCGGTCAATCTATGCAGCCGCTCTCGCGCTGGTGGCGGATGGCGAGGATGAGCGCCACATTACGGGCGACATCATGTGAGTAATCGGCGGCGCGGAGAGCGGAGGCGGCGGCGCAGGTATAATGCGCGCCTTGGTTTGTGGCTTATTTCATTTTGGAGTTGCCTTGTTCAAGCTCATCGGCGCTATTGTCGGCTTTTTGTTTTTCGGGTTTTTCGGGACTCTGCTCGGCCTGTTTGCCGGGTCTGTCATCGACCGCATGAGGGCGCTTGGCTCGGGCGCGATGAACCCGATGAAGAATACAATTCGTCAGGCGATTTTCCTTGAGACGTTGTTCGTCTCGATGGGCAAACTGGCCAAGGCGGATGGGCAGGTCTCGCAGAGCGAGATCGAACATGTCGAGCAGTTCATGCAAAAACTTGGCATGATCGCGGAACATCGCCAGCAGGCGATTGCGTTGTTCAGGCGGGGCGCCGATCCGGCATTCGACATCGAGCCGACCTTGGAAAGATTCATGGCCGTTTGCGGGCAAACCAGGAACCTGAAGGAGGTGTTGCTGGCGTACCTGATCGTGATGGCGCTGGCGGACGGGCATTTACATCCGGACGAAGAAGCCTTGCTGACCGGGATTGCCGGCCATCTCGGCTTTGGCCCGGCCGCGTTCAGGCAGATGGTCGAAATGGTGCTGAACCAATCCCACTTCGCCGGAGGGCAGGCCAACACCGCTTCGGCATTGGACGATGCCTATAAAGCCTTGGGTGTGACCAAGGACAGCAGCGACGCGGAGATCAAGCGCGCCTATCGCAAGCTGATGAGCCAATACCACCCGGATAAATTGATGGGGCAGGGCGTGCCGGAAGACATGATCGCCATGGCCACCGAGCAGGCCAAGGAAATTCAGCTTGCTCACGACCTGATCAAGAAAAGCAGGGCGGTTTGAGGGAAAATTTCCCATCAGGCGCAGGCCGGGTCTTAGCCAACCCTGCAAAATCATTACCGTCTTTTTTAGCCTCTTATGCCTTAGCTATCCACATTTATTATTGAGGACTACATAACTGAAGACATGATCTCCGTATCTCGCAGGTCGGGCTACGCCCGGCGCGGCGGGCAAAGCCCGCCCTACGTTAAATCACATAGTCGTCATGAATTATGTAAAGCCCAATATGCAAATTCGCCCGGATGCAGCGACAGCGGAATCCGGGGCATCGGTTTTATTCCCGGATTACACTGCGTTTCATCCGGGCTACCTTTAAGGATAAATCAATGACCACCACACTTCCCGTTCTCTCCCTCCTCGAAACCCGTGTCCTCGGCGTGCTCGCCGAGAAGCAGCGCACGGTGCCGGACTCTTATCCGCTGACGCTGAATTCGCTGGTCTCCGGCTGCAACCAGAAGAGCAGCCGCGATCCAGTGATCGAGGCTTCCGAATCGGAGGTGCTGGTGGCGCTGGACAGCCTGCGGGGATTGTCGCTGATCGTCGAAACCAGCGGGGGGCGGGCATCGCGTTATGCGCACAACATCGAGCGGGTGTTGCACATTCCGACCCAATCCACCGCGTTGATCGCGATGCTGATGTTGCGCGGCCCGCAGACGACTGGGGAGTTGCGGCTCAATTGCGAAAGGTTGCACAAATTCGCGGACATTTCTTCGGTCGAGAGTTTCCTGGTCGAACTGGCCGAACGACCGGCGGGCGGTCTGGTGGTGGAGTTGCCGCGCCAGCCCGGCGCGCGCGAGAACCGCTGGATGCACCTGCTCTCCGGCACACCGACCAGCGAGGAGCGAGTGCCCGCCGGAGCAGCATCTGCCGCATCATCGGGTGATGTGACGGTGGGGGAAATTGCCGCGCTCAAGGCCAATGTCGCCAGGCTTGAGGCGGAGGTAAGCGAACTGCGGGCGACGGTGGGCAGGTTGTGCGCGGAGCTGGGCGTCGCAGAGTCATGATGCCGCACCAGGGGCGTTAGCTTCCTTTCCCCAGGCAAAGAAAAACCCCCGTAACTTATGCTTACGGAGGTTTGCAGGATGTTTCAGGAATGTTTAAAACAGAATTTTGGTGATAGGTGCAATCGAATCATCACGCACAAGCCGCTTATTTGCTTGATTCGCGTTTTATAATTTTTGCAGATACCAACAAAAGTACCAACAAACAATCATGGCTAGCCTTTAGCGGGTGATGCCTTTTCCCTCACGATCCCGGCTTCCACCAGCGCACCCCGTGTCGGCCGCACTTCGATTCCCTGTGCGCCCAGCTGCCGATCCACTTCCGCAAACATCGCGGCCAGCGTACCGCCTTCAGCCAGGCGCATCTTGAAGCGGTTGAGCGTGGAAGCGTCCGGCATCTTGTCCCCGATCGCAAACCCTGCAAACAGCAGGAAGTCCAGGCGCACCCGCAGCGCCCTTTCCAGCTTCGGGTATGACAGGCCAAACCAACGGGCAAGCAGCAGGGCGCGGAACATGGCGCGGTAATCGTAAGGGACGCGCCCGCCTTTCCTGAACATCGCTTGCCAGTAATCGGCTTGCATGTGCTTTTCAACTTCGCCCCACTGGATTGCATCAGCCAGCGCCAGCAGCGGATCGCCGGTCAATCCTGCCTTTGCGTTTGCTATATCTTGCTGCATAACTCCTCCATTTTGAGAAAGGCAACCGCATTTGCAGCGGCAGAAATGGCGGTTGCCTATGTACTATGCCCACCCCTTAGCCCGCCACCGAGGTTTCCATTACCCTTAAACAGGAATTGCCAGGAAGTACCTTTTGAGTTGCACGGTCGCGTTGCACAAACCCGGTTTTGTGGCGCTAATTTAATTCTCTGCCCGCACACCACACACGCCGCGCCGCCTCTTTTTTTCATCCGGCACACGTTAAAAATGGTCGGGGCAGGTCGGGGCGGTCGGGGCATGGCGTATCTATTGGGCTTGCGCTGCCCCGACTTTTTGAAACGAAGTCGGGGCAGTCGGGGCAGATTGTCCGCCCCCGTCCATAGCCGTCTAGTCGCTGGATGAAAAGCCTTTGCATAACTTCGGGCGGGCGCAATGGCAATGCGGGCGCGGCTTGCGCGGCAGCGGCAAAGGGCAGGCCGTGCAACCGGCAACCCTGTAACCCGCATTGCGCCGTTGCCTGACGCTGAAAAATACTTTGCGTGATTACTCATCGCCGCCCAAATCAAACACCTTGTGCGTGATGCGATAAACATGCGCATTACCCTCG
>Ga0156175_1045_pt1 | contig 6098 bp, 5 predicted proteins | sample RifCSPlowO2_12_FD_107828 | JGI IMG/M metagenome (GOLD analysis project Ga0156175, IMG submission 107828) | Gallionellales bacterium RIFCSPLOWO2_12_FULL_59_22
GGTTACGGCAACGGCGACCAGGATGCCCCGGGCAACTCGGGGCCTAGCAACAATGCCGAGAACAGCGGTGATGGAAATACTTCGCCAGGCAACTCTGGCGAGGTTACGATCGAAGCTCCGACAGAAGCGCCGAGCGGAAATCAAAATAACGGCTACGGCAACGGCGACCAGGATGCCCCGGGCAATTCGGGGCCTAGCAACAATGCCGAGAACAGCGGTGCTGGAAATGCTGCGCCAGGCAACTCTGGCGAGACTCAGAACAATGGCATCAATGGCCAAAGCAGTAGAGGCCTAAGCTTCATGGACCTCGTTACGGAAGAGGCTCCCGATCTGCTCCAGAATGTGGGTTCCGGAAAAACAGGCGGAGACGCGAGCGGAGAGATAGTCGGGAAAAACGAGACTCCGCCGAGCGACAATCAGGAGTTTTCCGATACGAGCGATCAGACAGCCATGTTGCAAAAGATGCTGCTGAACAACAACAACGGCGATATGAGCTGAAAACCCACGGATATCCTGCCATTCCAGCAAATATTGGAATGGCAGGGTGGTCGTTGCGCTGGCGAACTTTCATTTGCGCAGGTTTTGTTATGATGGCCTTTTGACACAGAGGCATGGACGAATGAAACGAGTAATCCGCAGGGTCGGCCGGTTGGCGTGTTTCTTGTGGCTGTGTTTCGGCATGGCGGCCTATGCCTTTGCTGCCGGCGAGATTGGCATGGTCATGAATATGGAAGGCTCCATGACTGCAAGAGGAACAGATGGCGCGTTGCGGGCGTTGAAAATTTTTTCCAAGGTATTGCCCGGAGACACTCTGTTTATGAGCAAGGATAGCTATGCGCGCGTCAAGTTTGCGGATGGCGCGCAGATCAGCCTGCTGCCCGGCACACAGTTCAAGATTGAAAATTACCAATTCGACGCGCAACAGCCGGAAAAGGATCGCGCCGGATTCAATCTGATCAAGGGCGGCCTGCGCGCCGTCAGCGGGTTGATCGGCAAGCGCGGCGATCAGGACAGTTATAGCGTAAAAGCGCAGACCGCGACGGTCGGTATCCGTGGCACCCATTTCGGCATGCTGCTGTGCAAGGGAGATTGCGCGAGTATTCCAACGCTGGAGGGGAGGCCACCGGAAGACGGTTTGCATCTCGATGTGGCGGAAGGCGTAATCATGCTGCGCAATGCAGGTGAGACACAGTTGCTGACTGCCGGCCAGTTCGGTTTGGTTAAAGATGCAGCGGCTTCGCCAGTTGCCGTTCCGGTGGAACGCGGGGTAAAAGTGGAGATTCCTGCCAAGATATCGCTGGATAGGGTCAGGGGAGTTTCCGGCGATGAGCGCCATGACGAAGGCCGGACAGACGGGGATGATGCGCCTGAATCCGGTGAATTAAAATCAAATGCGAATGTGTGTCCAATATGAGCAGTTTGGGGCAGCGGTTGTGCCGTGTAACCCTGCACAACCAGTCTTCATCATCGGTGGATGGGTAGCGCCACCGGTTTTTTGTCTGCCTTGTTCATCATCATGTGATTCCAGGTTGCTCGCGCGGGATGGCCGGGCCAGTTGCACCGTCGAAGCCTAGCCTTGGCAGCATGGCCAGTTCTTCCGGGCGTTTGACGCCTTCCGCGATCACCAGCAGACCGATGTTGTGCGCGATCTGGCACAGCCCTTCGAGGAACGCCTGGTTGCCGGACTGTGTGTCGATGTCGTTGATGAAGCTGCCATCCACTTTCAGGTAATGCAGGCCGAGATCGTGCAGCGTGCCGATCCGGCTGAATTCGCGCCCGAAGTGCTCGATGCCGAGATGGCAGTCGAATCCCATCAGATCCTTGCGGAACGCGCGGAATGCATCGAGATTGGCGAAGGCGCTGGTCTCCGAAACTTCCAGCCACAGACGGCGGCACAGGGTGGAATTTCCCTGCATCAATTCGCGCATCTTTTTGCGGAAAACTTCGGATTGCAGCGATTCGCCGGAAAGATTGACCGCCAGGTCGGGCGCACCGGGCTCAGCCGCGAGCTGATCCATCGCGAGGCGCGTCGCGGCGAGATCCAGTTCGGCGGTCATCTGTAAACGGGTCGCCATGGGCAGGAACTTGCCCGCAGTATGCCATTCGCCTTCCTCGATGAAGCGCATGCGCAGCGGACATTCCTGGTGCAGCAGTTTCTTCTCGCCGAAACCGGCGACGGGCAACCCAACCAGGCGCAGCCAGCCGTTTCCGATGGCCTGCCCCAGTTGCTCGGCCCACTGCGCGGCAGTGGTGCGCTGCTGCGCGGCACCTGACGCCAGGGCGCGGCGCGGTTTGTCGTCTCCCGAGGCTTCGGCTTCGGCCAGCGCGCCGTCCAGCAGGCTCATCAGCGAACCGGGTTCCTTGCCTTGCTGGTAGTCGCCGAAGCCGATGCGCGCGACGGGCTTGCCGTCGGAAAGATGCGATGTGTCCTTGACGATGCGCTCGAACAGTTCGTTTGCCAGCGCTTCCGCATCTTCGAGGCCGGGCAGCGCCACCGCGAAATCGGCGCCGTTCAGTCGCCCGACCAGATAGCCGGGATGCGCGGACACCGCCGCCTCGATGCTCCGCGCGAACGTTTTCAGGAAGCGGTCTGCGTCCAGGCGGCCGAGGCGCTGGTTGATGCCGCCCAGATCGACGATGCGCAGCAGCAGCAGGCTTCCGGCGTTGGCGTGCTCGTCCGATTTCAGCAATTCGGAAAACTGGGAAAAGAAAAACATGCGGTTGGCGAAGCCGGAAACCGGGTCGTAGTTGACCTCGCGGCGCACCGCCTCGAGCCGTGCGGCCTCTTCCTCGAACATGGTTTTCAGCCGCCCCACCATGGTGTTCATCGCGAAAGCGAGCTGCTTGAGTTCCGGAACTTTGGGTTCTTCTATCGTACTGAAGCGCCGTTCGCAGATGGCGCGCGCCTGATCGACCACCCGCCCCAGCGGCTCGCGCAGGCGCTTGAGGATCAGGGCGGCGATCCAGCCGCTGATTGCGCCGGCCAGCAACAGCCAGCCGGCCATGCGGGTCGCGCCGTGCCATAACTCGCCATAGGCGAATTTGCTCTGGCTGCGCAGTTCGATTGCGCCGTATTGCTTCCAGCCGTCGCTGATTTGCGCGCGACCCGGCGCGGGATTGATCGGCAGCAGCCGGGTGAACCAGGAAGGCGCTTCGCCGCTGTCAGGCGGAGAGTTGCGCTCGACGATGGGCTTGCCGTTCGGGTCGGTTATCCGGATCGATTCGTAATGCCCGCTATCGAACAGCGCGGCTACATAGAGCTCGATGGTCACCGGATCCTTGTTTTGCTGTGTGATCAGCAGGGCGAGCGCGCTGGCGTTGTCCTCGTTTTTGAGCACGAGTTGCTGTTCGAGATAATGCCGCGAGGAGAGCAGGCCGACGACCGCGCTGCCCAGGAATGCGAGCAGGGTGGAAAAGGCGACCGCTAACATTAATTGCCGGAATAAAGACATGATGACCTCGTTACTTTAATATTCATTCAAAACCTTCCATGCGCGCGCGCGTCAGCAGTTCCTGCCAGCGCGAGAGGCGGTTGGTACCTGTCGATTTGTTGGAGCCGCCGGCGGTGGTGCCGGCCCAGATGCCCTGGCTGTTGAAGCTGAATACGGGCGATAAATCCTGCCGGCGCGAGGCGGGGAGGATGTCGCCGACCAGGTTATCGAGAATCTGCGGCTCCGCATCCGCGCTGCTGTAATAGGCCAGCACCATGTGCGCCTGGGTGATGTTGCTGGCGGCTCCGCCAATTTTGGCCTTGACGTAGATCAGCCGCAACTGTGACATCTCCACGCCGGAGGCGAGCAGGGTGAAGTATTTGGCGATGGCGAAATCCTCGCAATCTCCTTTGCCGTGCCCCAGCGTTTCCATCGGGGTCGCCCAGTAGTCGCTTTGTTTCCATGCCTCCGTATCTTCCGTGAACTGGATGCGCCGGTTGAAGAACTCGTTGGCCTTGTGGAGTTTTTGCTCCGGGCTGGCAATGTCCCGGGTTTCCGTCACCAGCTTCTGCCAATCGCGGAGTTTTTGCGCCGACGCCGCGCCGAAGCGCTGGGTGATGGCGTTCATGAGCTTGCCCGCATCAAAGCCGACCGCATGCGCCAGCGAAAGGAGCAGCGTTGCGGCGGCGAGCAGCGCCAGTACCCGGCAAATTCTCGAACGGGGCGTCAAGATGGAAAGGCAGAGTTTAATGGGAGCATGGCGTTTTGCACTGCTGTTTTTACAGCGTACCTCATGCGTTGCACTAAATCCAGACGCTTTACGTATCCGCTGGTTGAGTATAGAGTTGCCGACATTTTTCCACCTTTCTGGCGCAAATTGTAAAGCAATCGATGATAAAGAGGAGCGTTATAGCGTCGATATTTCTGGCGTGGGTTTGTCTGTGCGCCGCTCCGGCCAGGGGCGATACGCTGGCGGACATTGCACAGAAGGCAGTGCTGAAAAACCCCGAGGTGCTGGCGCGCTGGCATAACTTCCGGGCGGCAAGCAAGGAAATCGACGTTGCCAGAGGCCTCTATCTCCCCAGCGTCGATTTGTCGGCGGGCGGCGGGCGGGAGCGCAACCAGTCCGTATTCGATACCACGACGCTGAATCGCAATAATGTCACGTTAACGCTGTCGCAAATGCTGTATGACGGATCTGCCGTGCGTAACGAAGTCGGCCGCCTGACCAACTCGCAATTGACCCGCTACTACGAGTTGTTGGACGCTTCGGAAAATGCCGCGCTCGAGGCGGCACGCGCTTATCACGACGTGTTGCGGCATCGCAGGCTCTTTGCGCTCACCGAGGATAATTACGTCACCCATCGCACGGTGTTTGAGCAAATTCAGCAAAAAGTGCAGGCTGGCGTTGGACGCCGCGTCGACCTGGAACAGGCGGCCGGCCGATTGGCGCTGAGCGAGTCCAACATGGTGGCGGATAACGCCAACGTGCATGATGCGAGTGCCCGCTTCCAGCGCATTATCGGCGAACTTCCGCCAGCAGTGCTGGAGGATTCGACTTTCCTGGGCGACATGGTTGTGCAGAATGCCGCCGCCGCGCATCTTTCCGTTGCCGTCGATTTACATCCTGCCGTTCTGGCGGCGGTGGAAAACGTGCGCGCTGCCCGCTACGACCTTGACGCGCGCAAGGCAAGATACCAGCCCAGAGTGGATTTTCGCCTTTCCCAGATGCGCAACAGCAATGTTGGCGGGATTGCGGGCAAGAACAGCAACGCCGCAGCCGAGGTGGTGATGAACTGGAACCTGTTCAGCGGCGGGTCGGATAGTGCGCGGGTGGAGCAATACCTCGAGCGCCTGGATGCTGCCAGATATCAGCGCGACAAGGTTTGCCGCGACATACGCATGATTCTGGCAATTGCTTACAACGATGTGTCCAAGCTGCAGGAGCAGCTTAATTTCCTGGGGCAACACCGCATGTCGATCGAGAAAGCGCGTGGCGCTTACCAGAAGCAGTTCGAGATCGGCCAGCGCAGCCTGCTCGACCTGCTGGACACGGAAAATGAACTGTTTCAAGCCAGGCGCAGCTACGTCAATGCCGAACATGATCTTGCCACTTCTCATGCGCGCACGTTTGCCGGCATGGGGCGGCTGGTCAGTTCATTGGGGCTGACGCTTCTGGAAACCGCTGAATTGCCGGAGTTGTTGGGCGCCAATTCGGATGGGCCGGAAAGCTGTCCGCCGGAAGCGCCTCTTGCGCTCAATATCAGGAAGGCGGAACTGGACGCTCGCGCGATTGCAGCAGCGAAACCGCCTGAGCCACCCGAGCCGCCTGCGGGGGCGGATAGCACCGCGCCACCAGCCACAGCACCCGTTGTCCCCGATGTATCCGTCAAGCCGTTAGCGCCTGTGCAGGACGCCAGGGCAGCAGCCGAAAAAGTACGACTACCGCAACTCCCGGACGATGCGCCAGCCGAAAAAATCAAAGAGAGTAAGGGCGAGGCTGCGCGCGTCAAGGCCGGGAAGGATGCCGAGGGTCAGGCAGAAAAACGGGCAGAGGCAGAAACACCGCAAGCTGCGCAGGCGGAAGCGGAACGCCTGAAGGCCGAGCAGGAAGCACGGGTGGCAGCAGAAGAAAAAGCGAGGCAGGCAGCGCAAGCCGAAGCGGAA
>Ga0156175_1113_pt1 | contig 5145 bp, 4 predicted proteins | sample RifCSPlowO2_12_FD_107828 | JGI IMG/M metagenome (GOLD analysis project Ga0156175, IMG submission 107828) | Gallionellales bacterium RIFCSPLOWO2_12_FULL_59_22
CTTCACCGCCGTGATGATGAGCGCGCTGGTGATCGTCGGCCTGGTGTTCCGCCCGCAGGGGCGAACTATGCTGGGCCTGACCTGGATCAGCCTGGGGTTGTTCCTGCTGTATATCCTCAACACCTGGGTGCTCTTCTATCATGGACAATAGCAAGCACCCCTGGCACACGCTGAGCGCCGCCGAGACGGCGCAACGGCTGGAGAGCGACCTGCAATCCGGATTGAGCGCGAACGATGCGGCAAAACGGCTGGCGCAGTTCGGCCCCAACGCGTTGCAGGAAAAAACCGCGCGTTCGCCCTGGCGCATGCTGCTCGACCAGTTCAGCGATTTCATGATCATCGTGCTGATCGTCGCGGCGATCATTTCCGGCATTGTCGGCGATGTGGGCGACACCATCGCCATCGTGGTCATCGTTATCCTGAATGCGGTGATCGGTTTTATCCAGGAATATCGCGCGGAGCGCGCGATGGCGGCGTTGAAGCGCATGGCCGAGGCGAACGCGCACGTGCTGCGCGACGGTCAGGCGGAAATGGTACATGCCTCGGCGCTGGTGCCGGGCGATGTGGTGCTGCTGGAGGCGGGCAACGTGGTGCCCGCCGATATGCGCATCGCCGAAACCGCACGGCTCAAGATCGACGAATCTGCGCTCACCGGCGAATCGGTCGCGGTAGAAAAACAGACGCAAGCGCTGGACATCGCCGAGGCCCCGCTGGGCGACAAGCTCTGCCTGGCCTACAAAGGCACTATCGTGACATACGGCCGGGCGCGCGGCCTGGTGGTGGCGACCGGCATGCACAGCGAGCTGGGCAAGATCGCCGCCCTGCTCAACGAGAGCGGCGAAAGCAAGACGCCGATGCAGAAACGTCTGGCGAACCTGGGCAAGCGCCTTGCCATCGCCGCGCTGGCGATCTGCGTGCTGGTGTTCGTCGTCGGCGTGCTGCGCGGCGAGCCGCTGCTGCTGATGTTCATGACCGCGCTGAGCCTTGCAGTCGCGGCGATTCCGTCGGCGCTACCGGCGGTGGTGACGATCTCACTGGCGCTGGGCGCGCATAAAATGGCCAAGCAGAACGCCCTGATCCGCCGCCTGCCCGCTGTCGAGACGCTGGGGTCGGTCACGGTTATCTGTTCCGACAAGACCGGCACGCTCACGCAGAACAAGATGCATGTGACGGCGCTTTATGCCGCCGGCTCACTGTGGGACGCAGCGCAGGGCGATAAGCAGGCGGAGCCGTGGCCGATGCTGTTCCGCGCATTGGCGCTGAACAACGATGCGCATCTGGATCACCGCAACAAGGCACGCGGCGAACCGACCGAGGCAGCTTTGCTGCACGCCGCGCAGGAGGCGGGTTACAGCAAAACCGCGCTGGAGCAGAAAACGCCGCGCCTGCTGGAGCTGCCGTTCGATTCCGAGCGCAAGCGCATGACCACCTTTCACGGAGCGGATGCAGGCGTGATTGCCTACACCAAGGGTTCGCCGGAAACCGTCGTGCCGCTGTGCGTGCGCATGTTCGGTGCCGATGGCGAACAGGACATCGACCAGGCGGCGTTGTTGCAGCAGGCCGAACTCATGGCTACCGACGGTTTGCGCGTGCTCGCCTTTGCCTGCCGGCATTGGCCGGCGGCGTTGCCTGACGGCGCGCACCCGGATGCGCTGGAGAGCGAACTGGTGTTCCTCGGTTTTGCCGGCCTGATCGATCCGCCGCGCGGCGAAGTGAAGGAAGCCGTGGAGCAGTGCACCTCTGCCGGCATCACGCCGGTGATGATCACTGGCGATCATCCCGCCACTGCGCGCGCCATTGCCCGCCAGCTCGGCATCCTTGCCGATAAAGAAGGGGCCGATGGCGACGGGCGCGTGATGACCGGCGCGGAGCTGGGGCTGCTCGATCAGGAAACGTTCGAAGCGGAAGTCGAGCACGTGCGGGTTTATGCGCGCGTCGACCCGGCGCAGAAAATCAAAATCGTCCGCGCGCTGCAAGACAGGGGCGAGGTGGTGGCGATGACCGGCGACGGCGTCAACGATGCGCCCGCGCTCAAGGCGGCGGACATCGGCGTGGCGATGGGCAAGGGTGGCACCGACGTGGCGCGCGAAGCGGCACACATGGTGCTGCTCGACGACAATTTCGCCACCATTGTGCATGCGGTGCGCCATGGCCGTCGCCTCTACGACAACATCCGCAAATTCATCCGCTACGGTATTTCCACCAACTCCGCCGAGATATGGACGATCTTTCTCGCGCCGTTTCTCGGGCTGCCGATCCCGCTGCTGCCGATCCAGATCCTGTGGGTCAACCTGGTCACCGATGGTTTGCCCGGCTTGGCGCTGGCTGCGGAGCCCGCCGAGCGCGGCATCATGCGCCGCCCGCCGCGTCCGCTGCAGGAAAGCATCTTCGCGCACGGCATGTGGCAGCACATGATCTGGGTAGGCCTGCTGATGGCCGGAATGTGCCTGCTGGTACAAGCCTGGGCCTTGCAGAGCGGCTCGGCGCACTGGCAAACCATGGTGTTCACCGTGCTGACCCTTTCGCAACTCGCGCACGTGATGGCGATACGCTCGGAAAAGGAATCCCTGTTCGTCATCGGCTTCCTATCCAACCCGGCGATGGCGGCGACCATTATCTTTACCTTTCTGCTGCAAATGGCGACGATCTACCTGCCTGCGCTCAACCCAATTTTCAAGACAGAACCGCTCACCATGGACGAACTGGCGATCTGCCTCGTCTTGTCCAGTGTCGTATTCTTTGCCGTGGAAATCGAGAAATGGCTGGTGAGGCGTGGAAGGATTTATCGCATGAGTTGACCATGGGGCGAATGGTCGATGCGGCCAAGGAGCACGTCGGCAAAGTGGCACGCGAGTTTGCCGAGAAACACCATATTCCGGTTACGCCTGTCATTGAAATCTGACATGCTCATGAAGAGATCGTGCGCCACGCCGAGGCCATCGACGCCGACAGCGGAACGTGGTTGCACCCGACTGGAAATTAATCTGATAGCTGGTGATATTCTATTTACTGGCCGAAAAATATATAGGGAAACGCAGATTAAATCGACCGTTCGCCCTGAGCTTGTCGAAGGGTTTTTACAGCAGATTGATTGTTATCGATTTAATCCGTTCATGGTTCGACAAGCCTGTCCTGAGCGAAGTCGAAGGGCTCACCACGAACGGATTAAATCTGCATTTCCATAGACATTCCGGCATATTGTCTTTTCACCTCACTGCGTGTATACAATACACGCAGTGATGACTGTGTGAGAGGTGCGATGCCACTGTTGTCCGGAAAGGGAACGATGAAACGCCTCATCTGTTTTGCTGCCGCGCTGCTGCTCCTGCCGCTTGCCGCCTTTGCCAAGACGGTCGTGGTGGCCGGGATTGATGGCGCCATCAGCCCGGCCAGTGCAGCCTATTTCCTGCGCGCCCTGGACGAAGCGAAGCAGGCGCGGGCAGAGCTGCTGGTGCTCAGGCTCAATACACCGGGCGGACTCGACTCGGCCATGCGCGGGATGATCCAAGGCATCCTTGCCTCACCGGTGCCGGTGGCTACTTTCGTTTCACCTTCCGGTGCACGCGCCGCCAGCGCTGGCACTTACCTCCTTTATGCCAGCCACATCGCCGCCATGGCACCGGGCACCAATCTGGGTGCCGCCACGCCGGTAGCAATGGGCATCGGCGGCGGAATCGGCAAGCCCCCGGCGGCGGGGGAAAAGCCCACGGAAGGGAAAGAGCGCGCGCCGGACGCCAGCACCATGGAGAAGAAGGCGATGCATGATGCCGCCGCCTACCTGCGCAGTCTCGCCCAACTGCGCGGCCGTAACGCCGAATGGGCGGAGAAGGCGGTGCGCGAGGCGGAAAGCCTGTCTGCCGAAGACGCATTGAAGCTGAAAGTAGTGGACTTCGTCGCCGCCGATCTGCCCGATCTTCTGCGTCAAGCCGACGGGCGCAGTGTTGGCCTGGCGCAGGGCGAATACAAGCTGATGCTCACCGATGCCGCCATCGTCACCATCGAACCCAACTGGAAGGAACGCTTGCTGGCGGCGGTGGCCGATCCCAACATCGCGCTGATCCTGCTGATGCTCGGCATTTATGGGCTGCTGTTCGAGTTCTACACGCCGGGCTTCGGTGTGGCCGGTGTGATCGGCGCCATTAGTCTGCTGATGGCCCTCTACGCGCTTGCCATGCTGCCGATCAACGCCGTCGGTGCCCTGCTCCTGCTGGTGGGCATTGCCCTGATGGCGGCGGAAGCCTTCGCCCCCAGCTTCGGCGTACTGGGCGTCGGCGGCGTCGTAGCCTTCATTGCCGGATCCCTGATGCTGATCGATGGCGACATCCCCGGCATGGAAATCTCGCTCGCCTTCGTTGTGCCGCTGGCCGTAGCCAGTGCCCTGATGCTGGTTGGCATCGGTGCCTTCGCGCTGCGTGCGCGGCGGCGGCCGGCGGTCGCCGGTGCCGAGGCGATGCTGGGCAGCACGGCGGTGGCACTCGAAGATTTCGAGCACGAAGGCTGGATGCAGGCCTTTGGCGAACGCTGGCATGCGCGCAGCGAGACGGCGCTGACCCGCGGTGCGCGGGCCAGGATTGTGGCAGTGGACGGGCTTACCTTGGTGGTTCAACCGGAACAAAAAGGAGAAAAATCATGATCTGGGATTTTGGCTGGAGCGGCGCCCTGCTGCTCATCATCGCCCTGGCGGTGGCAAGTGTCCGCATTCTGCGGGAATACGAACGTGGTGTAGTGTTTCTGCTCGGGCGCTTTTGGAAAGTGAAGGGGCCTGGCATCGTACTCGTCGTGCCGGGTATCCAGCAGATGGTACGGGTGGATCTGCGCGTGATGGTGATGGACGTGCCCAGCCAAGACGTAATCTCCCGCGACAACGTCTCGGTGAAGGTGAATGCAGTGGTGTATTTCCGCGTCATCGACCCGCAGAAAGCGATCATCCAGGTGCAGAACTATCTCGAGGCCACCTCGCAACTGGCGCAGACCACCTTGCGTTCGGTGCTCGGCAAGCACGAACTGGACGACATGCTGGCCGAGCGCGAGCGCTTGAATGTTGACATTCAGCAGATCCTCGACTCGCAGACCGACGCTTGGGGCATCAAGGTGGCGAACGTGGAGATCAAGCACGTGGACATCGACGAGACCATGGTGCGCGCC
>Ga0156175_1128_pt1 | contig 5119 bp, 3 predicted proteins | sample RifCSPlowO2_12_FD_107828 | JGI IMG/M metagenome (GOLD analysis project Ga0156175, IMG submission 107828) | Gallionellales bacterium RIFCSPLOWO2_12_FULL_59_22
CGTATGCAGACAAGAGCTTCACTTTTGTCATCAAGACGCCTCCCGCAGGCGTCCTGATCAAAAAGGCCATCAAGCTGGACAAGGGTTCTGCCACGCCGCACACGGTGAAGGTGGGCAAGATTTCCCGCGCACAGCTCGAAGAAATCGCGAAGACCAAAATGAAAGACATGACGGCTGCTGACCTCGACGCTGCAGTTCGCACGATTGCTGGTACGGCCCGCTCCATGGGCGTGTCGGTGGAGGGAGTGGTATGAGCAAGCTGACCAAACGTCAAAAAGCTGTTGGCGACAAGATCGACAGCAACAAGCTGTACCCGGTGGCTGACGCCCTGGGTCTGGTCAAGGAATTTGCCGTCGCCAAGTTCGATGAATCCATCGACGTGGCCGTGCAGCTGGGTGTTGACGCCAAGAAATCCGACCAGGTCGTCCGCGGCGCTGTCGTGTTGCCCAACGGCACCGGCAAGACCAAGCGTGTGGCCGTGTTTGCACAGGGCGCCAAGGCCGAAGAAGCCAAGGCAGCCGGTGCTGACATCGTCGGCATGGATGATCTGGCTGCCGACATCAAGGCCGGCAAGATGGACTTCGACGTCGTGATCGCCTCGCCTGACGCCATGCGCGTGGTGGGTACCCTGGGCCAGATCCTCGGCCCACGTGGTTTGATGCCCAACCCGAAAGTCGGCACGGTGACGCCTGACGTGGCAACGGCCGTGAAAAACGCCAAAGCCGGTCAGGTCCAGTTTCGCGTCGACAAGGCCGGCATCGTGCACGGCACGATTGGCCGTCGTTCGTTTGATACCGACAAGCTGCAGGGCAACCTGGCAGCGCTGATCGATGCCCTGACCAAGGCCAAGCCTGCGTCGAGCAAAGGTGTGTATCTGAGGAAAGTCGCGGTTTCGTCGACGATGGGTGTGGGCGTTCGCGTCGACACGCAAACCATCGCAGCGTAATCGCAAAAATTTGAGCTGCCCGCAAGGGCTGTTCAAAGTGGTGGGCTGTCGGGGTTTCGGCTCCGGCAGGCCATCCAGGACCGTTGGTGCGGCAGGCTGCAAAGCCCGCCGCTTAATCGTCGAAAGACAGCCAACGCAGATGGCGGTCCCGCTGCTTGAATGGTTTTGAAAAGAATCTGAAAAACAGTTGGTCGCTGAATATAGGCGTGTTGGCAGGATGGCGCGAAAGCAAGATCCGAAGACACATTATTAAGGAGTAGACCTTGAGTCTCAACCGCAGTGAGAAACAAGCCGTCATTGATGAAGTGACCGGCCTCGCCGCTAAAGCTCAAACGCTCGTGATGGCGGAATACCGTGGCATCACGGTCGCTGACATGACCAAGCTGCGCAGCCAAGCCCGCGACAAAGGCGTGACCCTGAGTGTGTTGAAAAACACCCTGGCTCGCCGTGCCGTGGCAGGCAGCGCGTTTGACGTCCTGTCCGACCAGATGACCGGTCCGCTGATCTATGGCTTTTCCACAGACGCTGTCGCTGCCGCCAAGGTGGTTGCCGACTTCGCGAAAACCAACGACAAGTTGGTGATTCGTGCAGGCGCCATGGCAGGAAAAGTCCTGGACGTGAACGGCGTGAAGCAGCTTGCAAGCATCCCTTCGAAAGAAGTGCTGCTCGCCCAGCTGTTGGGCTTGATGCAGTCCCCCATTTCGCGTACGGCACGAGTGCTGGCCGCGCTGGCGGAACAAAAAGGCGGCGGCAACGATGTGGTCGTAGCCGCAGAGCCCGCAGCAGAAGCTGCAGCGGCATAACCTTTACCAACTTTTTTTAGGAAATCAAAATGGCATTCGACAAAGACGCATTTTTGACCGCGCTGGATAGCATGACGGTCCTCGAACTCAACGACCTGGTGAAAGCCATCGAAGAGAAATTTGGCGTGAGCGCTGCAGCGATGTCTGCTCCTGCTGCTGGCGGCGGCGGTGCTGCTGCAGTTGCAGAAGAGAAGACCGACTTCACGGTCATGCTGCTCGAAGCCGGCGCCAACAAGGTGTCCGTCATCAAGGCCGTGCGCGAAATCACCGGCCTGGGCCTCAAGGAAGCCAAGGACCTGGTCGACGGCGCACCGAAGGCTGTCAAGGAAGCTGCATCCAAGGCCGACGCCGAAGCTGCCAAGAAAAAGCTCGAAGACGCCGGCGCGAAAGTCGAACTCAAGTAATTCTTGTGTTTCGCGAAGGCTGGAAGACCGGGTTCGGCTTCCAGCCTTTCGTGCTTTCAAGGAGTGCTGGCGAAACCCCGCGCAAGCGCGTTTTTCAGCCTCCCTGGAATCACCGGCAAGCAGATTTGCAGAAAATCTTCTTGCCAGTGCTTCCTGACCCCGACTGCAGGAAACGCCTTGGTTCGGGCAACGTGCAATGCGTTGCCGTCCGCCATGGTTGGTAGTGGCCAACCACCAAGTCTGTTTGATTACGTGGTGTATTCATTCAAGACAGTCGCCAGAGCTTAACAAACCAGTTGCCCCTACTTGTTTGTGTCCCATTAAAGCGGAGAACTCATGGCCTATTCCTATACCGAACGCAAGCGAATTCGCAAAAGTTTCGGCAGCCGCGAGAGCGTGCTGAAAGTCCCTTACCTGTTGCAAATGCAGAAAGACGCCTACACGGCGTTCCTGCAAGCCGACCGCGCGCCGCAAAAGCGCCAGGTCGAAGGCCTGCAGGCGGCGTTTGAAAACGCCTTTCCCATCGTCTCGCACAACGGTTTTGTCGAGATGAAGTTCCTCGAGTACAACCTGGCCAAGCCCGCCTTTGACGTGCGCGAGTGCCAGACCCGCGGCCTGACCTTTGCGTCGGCCGTGCGCGCCAAGGTCCAGCTGATCATTTATGACCGCGAGTCGTCGACGTCGCAGTCCAAGGTCGTCAAGGAAGTCAAGGAGCAGGAAGTCTACATGGGCGAAGTGCCGCTCATGACCGACAAGGGCTCGTTCTTCATCAACGGGACCGAACGTGTGATCGTGTCCCAGCTGCACCGCTCGCCCGGCGTGTTTTTCGAGCATGACAAGGGCAAGACCCACAGCTCGGGCAAACTGCTGTTCTCGGCCCGCATCATCCCTTACCGTGGCTCGTGGCTGGACTTCGAGTTCGACCCGAAGGACATCCTGTACTTCCGTGTCGACCGCCGCCGCAAGATGCCGGTCACCATCCTGCTCAAGGCCATCGGCCTGAACCCCGAGTCCATCCTCGCGAACTTCTTCGTGTTCGACAATTTCCGCCTGATGGACAGTGGCGCGCAAATGGAATTCGTCGCCGAGCGCATGCGCGGCGAAGTGGCCCGTTTCGACATCACCGACAAGAACGGCAAGGTCGTTGTTGCCAAGGACAAGCGCATCACCGTGCGCCACACGCGTGAGCTCGAGCAGAGCGGCACCTCCACGATCAGCGTCCCCGAAGACTTCCTGATCGGCCGTGTGGTCGCCAAGAACATCGTTGATGCCGAGACCGGCGAGATCATCGCCAAGGCCAACGACGAGCTGACCGACGTGCTGCTGAAGAAGCTGCGTGTTGCCGGCGTGCAGGACCTGCAGGTGCTGTACACCAACGAACTCGACCAGGGCGCCTACATTTCGCAGACCCTGCGCTCCGACGAAACCGTCGACGAGTTTGCGGCGCGCGTGGCCATCTACCGCATGATGCGCCCCGGCGAGCCGCCGACGGAAGACGCGGTCCAGGCCCTGTTCCAGCGCCTGTTCTACAACCCGGACACCTACGATCTTTCCAAGGTCGGCCGCATGAAGTTCAACGCCCGCGTGGGCCGGGACAGCTCCACCGGCCCGATGGTCATGACCAACGAGGACATCCTCGCGGTCGTCAAGATCCTGGTGGACCTGCGCAACGGCAACGGCCAGGTCGACGATATCGATCACCTGGGCAACCGCCGCGTGCGTTGTGTCGGTGAACTGGCCGAGAACCAGTACCGCACCGGTCTGGCACGGATTGAAAAAGCCGTGAAGGAACGTCTGGGTCAGGCCGAGCAGGAGCCCCTGATGCCGCACGACCTGATCAACAGCAAGCCGATCTCCGCCGCCCTGAAGGAATTCTTCGGCGCTTCGCAGCTGTCCCAGTTCATGGACCAGACCAACCCGCTGGCCGAGATCACCCACAAGCGCCGTGTTTCGGCCCTTGGCCCCGGTGGCTTGACCCGCGAACGTGCCGGCTTTGAAGTGCGTGACGTGCACGTGACCCACTACGGTCGCGTCTGCCCGATTGAAACGCCTGAAGGTCCGAACATCGGCCTGATCAACTCGCTGGCCCTGTACGCGCGTCTGAACGAATACGGCTTCATCGAAACCCCGTACCGTCGCGTGATCGACGGCCAGGTGACGAACCAGATCGACTACCTGTCGGCCATCGAAGAAGGCAAGTACGTCATCGCCCAGGCCAACGCCACGCTGGACGCCGAAGGCCGCCTGACCGGCGACCTGATTTCCGCGCGTGAAAAGGGTGAATCCATCCTGACCTCGGCCGACACCATCCAGTACATGGACGTGTCACCGGCGCAGATCGTGTCCGTGGCGGCATCGCTGGTGCCGTTCCTGGAACACGATGACGCAAACCGCGCACTGATGGGCGCCAACATGTCGCGCCAGGCCGTGCCCGTGCTGCGCCCCGAGAAGCCGCTGGTCGGCACCGGCATCGAGCGCGTCGCCGCGATCGACTCCGGCACCGTGGTCACCGCCAAGCGTGGCGGTGTGGTCGACTACGTGGACGCGACCCGCATCGTGATCCGCGTGAACGACGCCGAAGCCGTGGCCGGTGAAGTCGGTGTGGACATCTACAACCTGATCAAGTACCAGCGTTCCAACCAGAACACCAACATCCACCAGCGCCCCATCGTCAAGAAGGGCGATCTGCTGGGCAAGGGTGACGTGATCGCCGACGGCGCTTCGACCGACCTGGGAGAAATCTCGATCGGCCAGAACATGCTGATCGCCTTCATGCCCTGGAACGGCTACAACTTCGAAGACTCGATCCTCATCTCCGAGCGCGTGGTTGCCGAAGACCGCTACACCTCGATCCACATCGAGGAACTGGTGGTCATGGCGCGCGACACCAAGCTGGGCGCGGAAGAAATCACCCGCGACATCCCCAACCTGGCCGAGCAGCAGCTCAACCGCCTGGACGACTCCGG
>Ga0156175_1082_pt2 | contig 4940 bp, 5 predicted proteins | sample RifCSPlowO2_12_FD_107828 | JGI IMG/M metagenome (GOLD analysis project Ga0156175, IMG submission 107828) | Gallionellales bacterium RIFCSPLOWO2_12_FULL_59_22
AGGGGGGAGAGCAAGTCGCCGCACCTTCTTTGCACCCTCCCCTTCAAGGGGAGGGCTGGGGTGGGGATGGAGTAAAAATCCACGCCAGCCCGTCGATCCGCCGCTTCGCGCGCGAGCTCGGCGTCGATCTTATTCAAGTCAAAGGCAGTGGCGAAAAGGGACGCGTCACCAAGGACGATGTGCAGAATTTCGTCAAGGCCGCGCTGGCGCAGCCGCGCGGCTCAGGTGGCCTGAATATTTCCGCTATGCCCGAAGTGAACTTCGCGCAGTTCGGCGCCATTGAAGCCAGGCCGCTGTCGCGCATCCAGAAGCTTTCCGGCGCGAACCTGCATCGCAACTGGGTGAGCATCCCGCATGTCACGCAATTCGAGGAAGCCGACATCACGGAGATGGAAGCCTTCCGCAAACAATTGAACGGGGAATACGCCGCGCAAGGCATCAAGATCACGCCGCTGGCTTTCCTGCTCAATGCCGTGGTGGAAGCCTTGCAACAATTCCCAAACTTTAACGCCTCGCTGGATGCGAGCGGCGAAAACCTGATCCTGAAGAAATATTTTCATATCGGCGTGGCGGTGGATACACCGGACGGACTGGTAGTGCCGGTGCTGCGCGACGCGGGTTGCAAAGGCATCGTGCAGCTTGCCAAAGAACTCGGCGAAACCAGCGCGCGGGCGCGCGACAAGAAGCTGACCGCGGCCGACATGCAGGGCGGCTGCTTCACCATTTCCAGCCTCGGCGGCATCGGCGGCACGGCGTTCACGCCGATCATCAACGCGCCGGAAGTGGCGATTCTGGGCGTGTCCCGGTCGGGCATGAAACAGGTGTATCAAAACGGCACATTCGCGCCGCGCCTGATGCTGCCGCTGTCGCTGTCCTACGACCACCGCGTGATCGACGGCGCTGCTGCCGCGCGCTTCATCGTTTATCTGGCGCAAACGCTGGCGGACATCCGCCGCTTGGCGCTGTAACCTCGGGCCTTGCAACCAGTGAATAAAAAAGCGATTGGTATCCTGGGCGGCACATTCGACCCGATTCATTACGGGCATCTGCGCCTCGCCGAAGAAATGCTGGAGCTGGCAAATCTCCGGCAAATCCGTTTTCTTCCCACCGGCATACCGCCGCACCGCGCTGCGCCGCAAGTGTCCGCGCAGCACCGCAGCGCGATGGTGCAGCTGGCCATCGCCGATCAACCGGCTTTCGTGCTGGATGACCGCGAAGTCAGACAAGACACGCCGTGCTATACGGTGAACACGCTGCGCGAACTGCGCGCCGAGCTGGGGACGGCGCAGCCGCTGTGCCTGCTGATGGGCGGCGATGCGTTCCTGCAACTGCATACCTGGCACGAGTGGGAGCAATTATTCGAGCTGGCGCACATCGTGGTCGGCTATCGCCCCGGCTTCACGCTGGAGGAACGCATCCACAGCGCGACAGCGGAATTGCAGCGTCATTACCATGCCCGGTTGTGTACGGCTGATATACTGTCGCAACAATCCTGCGGGGGGATCGCCGAACTGGCCATTCCCAAACTGGAAATTTCCGCCACCGATATCCGCCGCCGCGTGGCGGAAAACCGCACCATACGCTACCTGATGCCCAATGCGGTGGCCAACTATATTCATCAACATCACTTATACAAACCATGCTGACTACCAAAGAAAAAACCCAAGCCATTGTCGCCGCACTCGAAGACATCAAAGCCACCAACATCACGGTGATCGACACCAGCAAACTCAGCCAGTTGTTCGATCGCATGATCATCGCCAGCGCCACCTCCAGACGGCAAACCAAGGCGCTCGCCGACAACGTGGTGGTCAAGCTCAGGGAGCGCGGCGAAGAAGCGCTGGGCCGCGAGGGCGAAGACAGCGGCGAATGGATCCTGGTGGATATGGGCGAAGTGCTGGTACACATCATGCAGCCCGCCATCCGCGATTATTACAACCTCGAAGAGCTGTGGAGCAAGGCGCAGGCGGCGCGTCCGAAGCTGGCGAAAACCCCGTAGGGGCGATTCACGAATCGCCCGCAGCCGTAGGGGTAATTCACGAATCGCCCGCAATGGTAAGAGGCAATTCGTGAATTGCCCCTACATACCACGTTCAACACAGGTTTTCAAAATGAAGCTCATCATCGTATCGGTAGGCCACAAGATGCCGGGCTGGATCACGGCAGGCTTCAACGAATACGCCAAACGGATGCCGCGCGAGGCAAAAATAGAGCTGCTGGAAATCAAGCCGGAGCCGCGCAGCACCGGCAAGACCACCGCGCAGATCATGGCGGCGGAAGCGCAGCGCGTTCTTGCCGCCTTGCCGCAGAACTGCCGGCGTATCGCGCTGGATGAGCGCGGCGCCCAGCCGACCACCAGGCAGCTTGCCGCACAGATGCAGGACTGGATGCGCGAGGGGCGCGATGTGGCGTTCATCATCGGCGGCGCGGACGGTCTGCATGATGCTGTCAAGCAGGCCACACAGCAACTGCTGGCGTTATCCGCGCTGACCTTGCCGCACGCGTTCGTGCGCGTGCTGCTCGCCGAGCAACTGTATCGCGCGCACAGCTTGATGCACAATCACCCCTACCATCGCGAGTGAAGCTGGCGCAGGGAGTAAAGCTCCATTCCGTAAAAAGCGGTTGTCCGCAGATTACGCAATAAAGCACCCCATGACTTGCTGCGGGGGTATTTGCTGGTAGGTTGGTGCTGAACGGATCGAATCAATGTGGTCGCGAGTCAACGGGGTCGCACCCGATCGATTTTTCAATCTTTATCCCTCAAGCCAAGCAAGTCGGTTGCCATTGGTGTTTCATTGCCAGTAACACGATTAAACGATCAAGCGGGTGGCGCGTTAAATATTTTTGCGGGATTGCTGCCGTTTTAAGGATGGGGCGCAACGGGTTGCGGGGGATGGCTCATCAGCTTGTCGATATAGGCAATCGCAACCGCAGAGACAATAAAAGTCATGTGGATGATGGTTTGCCACAGCAGGGTTTTTTCCTCCATGTTGGGCGCATTGATGAACGATTTCAGCAGATGGATGGAGGAAATGCCGATGATGGCCGTGGCGAGTTTCCCTTTCATTACGTTGGCGTTGACGTGCGACAGCCACTCCGGCTCGTCCGGATGCCCTTCCAGGTTCAGGCGCGACACGAAGGTTTCATAGCCGCCGACGATGACCATGATGAGCAGGTTGGAAATCATCACCACGTCGATCAGCCCGAGCACGATGAGCATGATCGATTCTTCGCTCATCGTCAGCGTGCCCATGACCAGATGCTCCAGCTCGACCATGAAATGCACGACATACACGCACTGCGCGATGATCAGGCCCAGATAAAGCGGCACTTGCAGCCAGCGGCTGCCGAACAGAACGGTGGAAAGCACTTTGCCGCGTTGTTCGGCGGGTGGGATGGCGGATGGTGTAGTCATGGTGTTGTACTCGGATTGTCCTGAAAAAAGTGATTTTAACGGATTGGCGCAAAATACGGTGGCCTAATCCATCGCGCCCTGTAGCGGCGGCTTTTGTTTATAATCCGCCATCTTCAGAAAGCCCGACATGAGCGCATTGAACATCGTCATTCTCGCTGCCGGAAAAGGCACGCGCATGGTTTCCGAAAAACCGAAAGTGTTACACGCACTGGCAGGCAAGCCGCTGGTCGGGCATGTGCTGGATTGCGCGACCGCGCTCCAGCCGCAGCGGGTTTGCGTGGTGTACGGGCATGGCGGCGAGGCCGTGCCACAGGCGATGCGGCAGTATTCCGCAAGGCTCGTCGCTCCCGCGCAGTTCGTGATTCAGGAGCCGCAGCTCGGCACCGGCCATGCGGTGCAACAGGCGCTGCCGCTTCTCGCCGATACCGGCGATACGCTGGTGTTGTACGGCGATGTGCCGCTGATCCAGCACAGCACTCTGCACCAGATGCGGCAGGTGGGCGATGGCCTGGTGTTGCTGACCGTCAACCTGGATAACCCGGCAGGCTACGGGCGTATCGTGCGCGATGCGCAGGGCGATGTGCTCAGCATCGTCGAGGAAAAAGATGCGACGCCCGAACAGCGTGAAATCAACGAGATCAATACCGGCATCCTGCTCGCGCCGACCGGCAAGCTGCGCGAATGGCTGGCGAAGTTGCAGAACAACAACAAGCAGGGTGAGTACTACCTCACCGACATTGTCAGTATGGCGGTGCGACAAGGCATCGCGGTGCATACCGTGCAGCCCGCCCACGAATGGGAAATTCACGGTATCAACAGCAAGGTGCAACTGGCGGCATTGGAGCGCATCTGGCAGCAGGTCGAAGCGTCCCGATTGCTGGCGCAGGGCGTGACGCTGGCCGATCCGGCGCGCCTCGATGTGCGCGGCAAGTTGAGGTGCGGGCACGATGTCGAGATCGATGTCGGCTGCATCTTCGAGGGCGAAGTGAGCCTGGGCGACAACGTGCGAGTGGACGCTTACAGCATCATCCGTAATTCCACCATCGCCGCCGATACCCGCATTGCGCCTTACAGCCTGGTCGACAGCAGCGAAGTGGGCGCTAACTGCCGCATCGGTCCTTACGCGCGCCTGCGTCCCGGCACCAGGCTGCACGACGGGGTGCATATCGGCAATTTTGTCGAGGTCAAGAACAGCGAAATCGCGGAAAACAGCAAGGCGAATCATCTCAGCTACATCGGTGACAGCACGGTGGGCAGCCGCGTGAATATCGGCGCGGGCACGATCACCTGCAATTACGATGGCACGAACAAATATCGCACCGTCATCGGGGACGATGTGTTCATCGGCTCGGCTACGCAGTTGATCGCGCCGGTGACAATCGGCAAAGGTGCGACCATCGGCGCCGGTTCCACCATCACGCGCGATACCCCGGAAAATGAATTGACGCTGTCGCGCAGCAAGCAGGTGACCATCAACGGCTGGAAGCGTCCAACCAAACAAGTGAAAGGTGAAAAATGAGAGCTG
>Ga0156175_1007_pt1 | contig 4480 bp, 4 predicted proteins | sample RifCSPlowO2_12_FD_107828 | JGI IMG/M metagenome (GOLD analysis project Ga0156175, IMG submission 107828) | Gallionellales bacterium RIFCSPLOWO2_12_FULL_59_22
CTGCGCAGAATTGCGGCATACAAGCCGCGCGGATCAACCTCCAGATAAATGCTGCCCAGCGTGTCGTTTTTGAACAAAACCGGCTCCGCGATGGCCATCTGGTTGATGCTAAAAAAACTGGAACCAAGCTTGACGGGTGGATTAAAAGCGGGTGAATGCCGGGGAGCAATGAAGCGCGCAAACTCCCTTCCCCCTTTGTCGTAAATCACCGCATCGACGATGTCCGGGTTTGCCGATAGTGCCGATAGCGTTTCCGCCGCCGCATTCCGATCGTCGAACAGTATGGCGGGCGCGGCATTGTGGCCGATCACCCTGGCGTAAGTCGTCAGATCTAACACTGTCCGGTTGCGCCATTCGGCGATGGCGTTCGCCGTCAGAATCAGACTGACGAACAGCAGCGCAAAAGCTGTGGTCAGCAAACCGATCAACAGCAGTTTGCGTTTGATGGGCGCATCGCGTAACCATTCCATCGGCCTCATGGCGCTTCCTCCTGGATGATGCGCGCCAGTTTCAGCAGTTGCGAGCTGATCTTGAGCCCGGCGCGCCGGGATGCTTCCGGATTTATTTCAAAACGGATTTTGCTATCCTCCGAAAGAAAATTGATCATTACACCGCGCTGTGCGAATCCTTCCGTGTCACCTATCGTCAGCATACCGGTACCGCGCGAAAGAGCCACGATACGTTCGAGATGTTTTTCCGCCGGAGCGGCGATGAACAGCATGGCGCATTTCCGGGTGTCCGCGTTCATGTCGAGCAGCGACACTTCCATTCCACGTTCGTTAACCGGCTTGCCCCGGATGAGCTCCAGCGCCCGCCCAAACGGGTTGCCGCCGAGCACGCACAGGCGCAACGGTGCGCCAGCATTGACAAGCGCGCCAGTAGACGGCCACTCGACAAACCTGGCGATCTGATAAATGAACGCGGCCTTGAGCTCGTATTCGGACGGCGCGGCATGTGCCGGTGCCGGTGCCAGCGTCAGCAACAGCATCACACCGCACAACAGTTGGGCAACCCACATTCGGCGGAAGGCGCTACGCTTTTCCGCCCTACAAAGGCCAATGCTATGAGACCAGGCTAGCATGGCAAGGGGGTTAAAAACGCCATGTCGCCGCTCCAAAAATGCTGCGCGGAACTTCGCTGGTTCTCGGCCCCGAGGTGTTGACGAATTCGGGGTGGGCTGGATCGAGCAAGTTGCGCGCCGTCAGGCTGAGTTCCAGATCGCGCTGGACGCGCCAGCCGACGCGCGCATCCAGGCGGGTGTAGGCTGGGACATTCAGGCTGGGCAGACTGTCCACGTAATAAAGCGATGCGCCCAGATCAACCTTGGCAGTTGGCGAGTGCAGCGCGTGAAACTGGAGCTGGTTCTGCGGCGACCGCCCGACCTCGCTCTCGATCGAGGTGTCGGTGCTGCCCGCATCGCGGCGGATGTTCATTTTCAGCCACGACCATGCCGCTTTGAACTGCCATTTGTTGGTCGGTCGCCAGCTTCCGCTCCATTCCAACCCGTGGGTCGTCGCGCTTGCCCGGTTATGGAACACCAGCGGGATGACCGTGTATGCGCCTTCGGCAAAATTCGCCTCGCGCTCGATGGTCATCAGATTCTTGTGCTCGCTGTAGAAGGCGGCGACATCCGTCTGCACTTGTTCGTTGGGCTGGATACGGTAGCCGGCCTCGTAGGAAAGCACCCGCTCGGACTGTATCGCCGGGTTACCTTGCAGACGTGTTACGAAGGTTGTCGCAGCAGGTTTGATAACTGTGGCAACGACGCGGCCATCCGAGTCGGTGCGGGAAGGCGTATGCACGGCGCGCGATACCGCCGCCCAGGCGGTTTGCCGTTCATCGATTTTCCAGCGCAGGCGCAGGTTGGGCTGAATCTCGAAGCCGGTGTAATCGTTGTGCTCGAATTTGGAACCGGCGATCAGGTACAGGCTGTCTTTTTGCAGCGCGATTTCATCCTGAAAGAAAGCGCTGGCAACGCTATCCGTGCGGCTCGCCGGTAAATACGATACCGTAAAAGTATTGTCCATCCGATCGCGTGTTTGCCGGTAACCCGCGCCCCACACGATGTCGTGCCGTTCACCCGACAAAAAACGGTGCTGGAAATCCAAATCATAAGTATCGCGTTGCTCGCCAAGATTAAAATAGCGCCGCTCGTAGGTGTCATAGTAGAACTGCAACGCCCACTCGTCTGTGGCCGACAGCGCACTTTTCCAGCGCGCCAGCAAATTGCTGCCTTTCAGGTCGATGTTGTAGCCGATGGGGGTGCTGTAAGGCGATACGAGTGAAACAGCCGTACCGGTGTGGTCGGAACTGCCGGTATAGGTATCGCCCTGCACCGTCAGCGAGTTCCCCTCGGGCAGACTCCAGTCCGCCCGGAAACCGGTGCTGCGCAGATCGTGCTTGTCATGCGCCTCAATACCGGAAGCCGGTTTGAAATTGTCCTGGGCGGCATCCTTGGCATAGAGGCGGAAGTGACCGGTTTCACCGATCTCTCCGCCATAGCGCACCATCCCCTGATGCTCGCTGTTTCCGGCACCGCCGCTCATCAAGCCGCCCTGGGTTGCCGAAGCGGGCAGTGTGACGATATTGATGATACCGGTGACCGCATTCGCCCCCCATAGCGTACCGCCGGGGCCGCGTGTCACTTCGATGCGTTCCACATCTTCCAGCACCACGTCTTGCGCATCCCAATACACGCCAGTGAAAGTCGGGGTTTGCAAAACACGGCCATCCTGCATCACCAGCAGGTTGTCGCTGTTCTTGGCGTTGAAGCCGCGACTGCTGATCGCCCAAGTGCCACCATCGAGGTGCGCCACTTGCATACCCGGCACCATGCGCAACAGCTCGGGCAGGCTGGTCATGCCGGAACGGCGAATATCCTGCCGGGTAATCACATGGACGGCGGCAGCGGTATCCTCCAACTTCTGCGGCTTGCGCGCCGCCGAGCTGACCTCCACGCTCACGTTCATCAACTGTTCCAGCGAGTAGTCGGTAAGCGATGCAAGCGACGGAGCTACGCCCGCTTTTGCATCGGAGGGAGCGGCGAAACCGCAGATCGGATTGGACAACAGGGCGGCAAGCAGGAGCGGACGCAGCGGTTTTCGGGAGTTTATGGCATCCATTGTTACGGGGTTTCCAAAATATTACATTACGGATAATTGGAGAAAAGCAGTTCGCTGCCTGTCGGGATTCTATCACGCGATTGGTGGTGCGAAATACTCCAGCGCGTAACGTGCGCTGTGCGCGCGACAACACCACTCAAAACCGTGCGCACGGCGCGCGCTACCAACTGATGTGACGTAGGGGCAATTCACGAATTGCCCGGGCGATTCGTGAATCGCCCCTACCCAATACGCGTCCCATTGCCGGTTGGCTTCTTTCTAACCAACGGGCAAATCACATCCCCGCATTTGCATCTTGCTCCAGCAGCGCGCCTATCTCTTGTAGCGATGGCAGCTCCTGCAAAGCGCGCAGATTAAGGTCGTCAAGCATTTGTTTAGTGGTGGCGAACAGCTCCGGCCTGCCGGGCGTGTCGCGTGTGCCGACCACCTCTATCCAGCCGCGCGCTTCCAGCGTTTTCAGGATTTGCGAGGATACGGCAACACCGCGTATTTCCTCGATGTCACCGCGCGTGACGGGCTGGTGATAGGCGATGATGGCGAGCGTTTCCAGCACCGCGCGTGAATAACGCGGCGGCTTTTGCGGGTCGAGCCGATCCAGATAGGATTGCATTTCTGGTTTGGCGCGAAAACGCCAGCCGCTTGCCACGCGGGTCAGCTCTACGCCGCGCCCTTCCCAGTCGCTTGCCAGTTCTTCGAGCAGTGTTTCCATCTGGCGGCTATCCAGCGACACGTCGCTGAGTTTTTTCAACTCCGCGACGGGCAAGGGTTCTGTGGTGGTCAGCAGCGCGGTTTCCAGCACGCATTTAAACTGTGCGGTGTTCATTTCTCCGCCAAACAAATCGGTGTGAATCGCGTTGTCGACTACTATATGCACCCCTCTCCCGCGAGGGGAGAGGGGGTGGTGGAATTTTCTTCACTCTGCGGCGATGGCTCGATTTGTTCTGACATAGATGCTCCCCAATGTTTCGCTTTGCTGGATTTCTACCAGATATTCCTTGGATAGTTCGAGGATGGCAATGAAGGTGACGACCAGTTTCGGCACACCGCTTTCCATATCGAACAACTGCTCGAATGCCACGTATTCTCCGCTTTTCAAACAGCGCAGCACATGCGTCATCTGCTCGCGCACCGAGAGCTGCTCGCGGCGCACTTTGTGATGCGTGTTCAATTTGGCGCGCGCCAGCAACCCCATCCAGGCATGGCGCAAGTCTTCCACGCTAACCTCCGGCAGCCGCTCTTTCACGGTGCGTTCGATCAATACTTGCACGATCTCGAAATCGCGCCCCGCTTGCGGCAGCTCGTTGAGCTTTTGCGCGGCGAGCTTCATCTGCTCGTATTCCAGCAAGCGGCGCATCAGC
>Ga0156175_1053_pt3 | contig 4214 bp, 3 predicted proteins | sample RifCSPlowO2_12_FD_107828 | JGI IMG/M metagenome (GOLD analysis project Ga0156175, IMG submission 107828) | Gallionellales bacterium RIFCSPLOWO2_12_FULL_59_22
CTTGCGGCGCTGGGGCCAGAAGTAAAACTTCTCGGCCAGCCAGTAAAGGCCCGTGACCACGGTCGCCAGAAACAGCAGCAGGGAGAAGTTGCCTTCCACCAGGCCCATGTACCAGGCACCGCCGTAACCGGCAAACACCATCAGCACCAGCGCGGTGAGCGTAGCCATGAAGCCCATCATTATTCTTCTACCTGCAGGATGGCCAGGAAGGCCTCTTGGGGAACTTCCACCGAACCGATTTGTTTCATGCGTTTTTTACCCGCTTTTTGTTTTTCAAGAAGCTTTTTCTTGCGTGAAATGTCGCCACCGTAACACTTGGCAATCACGTTCTTGCGCAGCGCCTTGATTGTCTCACGCGCAATGATGTTGGCCCCGATGGCGGCCTGGATCGCGACGTCGAACTGCTGGCGGGAAATGATCTCGCGCATCTTGGCCACCACCGCCCGGCCGCGGTAGGCCGACTGGCTGCGGTGAACGATGATGGACAGCGCATCGACCTTCTCGCCGTTGAGCAAGATGTCCACCTTGACCACGTCGGACGCCCTGAACTCCTTGAACTCGTAGTCCATGGAGGCGTAGCCGCGCGAGACCGACTTGAGCTTGTCGAAGAAGTCCAGCACGATCTCGCCCAGCGGCATTTCATAGGTCAGCATGACCTGCTTGCCATGGTAGGCCATGTTGAGCTGCACGCCGCGCTTGAGGTTGGCCAGCGTCATGACGGCGCCCACATAATCCTGCGGCATGTACAGATGCACGGTGACGATGGGCTCGCGAATCTCGCTCACCTTGCCGGCGTCGGGGATCTTCGACGGGTTTTCGACCCGGATGATCTCGCCATCGGCCTTCACCACTTCGTACACCACACTGGGCGCGGTGGTGATCAGGTCCTGGTCGAATTCCCGCTCGAGCCGCTGCTGAACAATTTCCATGTGCAGCAGGCCCAAGAAACCGCAGCGAAACCCAAAGCCCAGCGCCTGGCTGACCTCCGGTTCGTAGTGCAGCGACGCATCGTTGAGCTTGAGCTTTTCCAGCGCGTCGCGCAGCGAGTCGTACTCGCTGGCTTCGGTCGGGTACAGGCCGGCAAACACCTGCGGCTGGATTTCCTTGAAGCCGGGCAAGGCCTCGGTGGCGGTCGCGGCCGCCCCGCCGGTGCCCGGCCTGATCAGCGTCACGGTGTCGCCGACCCGCGCCGCCTGCAGTTCCTTGATGCCGGCAATGATGAAGCCGACCTCGCCGGCCTCCAGCGAGGTGCGCTGCTCGGTGTGCGGCGTGAACACGCCGAGCTGCTCGGCGTTGTATGTGGCGCCGCTGGCCATCATCCTGATCCGCTCGCCCTTGGCCAGCCGGCCGTCGACCACGCGCACCAGCATGACCACGCCGACATAGGCGTCGTACCAGCTGTCGACAATCATCGCGCGCAACGGTCCGTCCGGATTGCCCTGCGGCGGCGGGATGCGCGCGATCACCGCTTCGAGAATCTCATCGATGCCCATGCCGGTCTTGGCACTGCAGGGAATAGCATCGGTCGCGTCGATGCCGATCACGTCCTCGATTTCCTGCTTGGCATTGTCAGGATCTGCATTCGGCAAATCCATCTTGTTGAGCACCGGCACCACGGTCACACCAAGCTCGAGTGCGGTGTAGCAGTTGGCTACGGTCTGCGCCTCGACACCCTGGCTTGCGTCCACCACCAGCAGCGCACCTTCGCAGGCCGACAGCGAACGGCTCACTTCATACGAGAAGTCAACATGGCCCGGCGTGTCGATCAGATTGAGGTTGTAAATCTGGCCATCGAGGGCCTTGTATTTGAGCGCGGCGGTCTGCGCCTTGATGGTTATCCCACGCTCCTTTTCCAGATCCATGGAGTCGAGCACCTGCGCACTCATCTCGCGATCCTGCAATCCGCCGCAACGCTGGATGATGCGATCGGCCAGCGTGGATTTGCCGTGATCAATGTGCGCAATGATCGAAAAGTTTCTGATGTGATTCATCAAAGGGAACGCCTAAGTGCTTGAAAGTATTGCGAAGAGCCCGCGGCCAATTCGCGAAAGCCATAAAAAAGGGCGCGTCACTTGTGACGCGCCCTGAACCAACAATCTATGGCAACTGCGATAGTTGGAAGCTTCATTGTAGGCAAAAAGCCGACCACGCATAGCCTCGAAATTGCCAAATTTTTCTCGTTGCAAGGCAGCAACATGAATCTTATACACAAGTTATTCACAATTTTAACTGAGAGCCTATGGACAACATGTGGGTGATCTGTGGATCAGCAGTGAATCGTGCCAATTCATGCCACAGAGTAGTTTTTTGAACGCTTGATATATCGGAATGATCCTGAATATGACGTCCATTCTACCAAAATCGCTTATTAGTCAAACTCAAAGTTAGCAGACGCAAACATTTTTTTAAGCCCCAGGGTAGGGAAAAAATATTTTCTGGACCGGCCCGCGAAGCGACATTTCAGGCAAAACCCCATCCCCGATCTGGGTATGGGGGTGGCCCGGACAGGCCACTGTGCGGCCGGCGGGCGTCATTGCCCGCCCCGCGCAACCCTTAACGCAAGGGACGGATCAGCGCGAACTGCGCCACCTCGCCGCGCCGGAACAGCACGTTGATCACCTTGCTCTTGTCGGTTTTGGCCAGCACCGCTTCAAAGTCCTTGACGCTGCTGACTTCCGTGTTGGCAATCGCCAGAATCACATCACCCTCACGCAAGCCGGCGCGCGCAGCGGCACCCTCACTCGCATCCACCTTGACGCCGCCCTTGAGCTTGAGCTCCTTCTTCAGGGCCTCGGGCAACTCGCTGACGACCAGCCCGATCACCTGTGCCGGTCCGGCCACCGGCGCTTTGCTCTCGGGCGCCTGCGCCTTGCGCACCGGCTTTTCTGCTTCGACCTCGGCAATCGTCACGTTGAGGTCCCGGGTACTGCCGCGACGGAAAACGGTGAGCGTCGTTCTGGTACCGGGCTTCACGTTGCCCACCATGCGCGGCAGGTCCGTCGCCCGGTCAATCACCTTGCCCTCAAACCTGGTGATGATGTCGCCCGCTTCGATCCCGGCTTTTTCCGCAGGCGATCCGGCTTCGACGCCGCGCACCAGCGCACCTTGCGGCTTGCCCAGTCCGATGGACTCCGCGACATCCTTGCTGACCTGGTCGATCTGCACGCCGATGCGACCGCGCGTCACCCGTCCATTGGTACGCAACTGGTCGGCCACCCGGGTGGCCTCGTCAATCGGAATGGCAAACGAGATGCCCTGAAAACCGCCCGAGCGCGAGTAGATCTGGCTGTTGATGCCCACCACTTCGCCGCGCATGTTGATCAGCGGCCCGCCCGAGTTGCCCGGATTGATCGCCACATCGGTCTGGATGAAAGGCAGGTAGTCGCCGGTGTCGCGCTGCTTGGCGCTCACAATGCCGGCGGTCACCGTGTTCTCAAGGCCAAAAGGCGAACCGATGGCCATCACCCACTCACCGACTTTCAGGCGGTTGATGTCACCGATTTTCACGGCTGGCAAGCCCGCGGCCTCGATTTTGACCAGGGCCACATCGGTGCGCTTGTCGGTGCCGATGATCCGGGCCTTGAACTCGCGCTTGTCCGTCAGCGTCACCAGCACCTCATCGGCGCCTTCGACGACATGGGCATTGGTCATGACCAGCCCGTCGGTACTGAGGATGAATCCCGAACCCACCCCGCGTGGCTGCTCCTCGTCAGGCTGGCCACGGTCCGGCCTGGGCGTGCGCGGCATGTTGGGCGGCACCGGAATGCCGAAACGCCGGAAAAACTCCAGCATCTGCTCGTCGGCGCTGCCAGCTGCGCCGGCCTTGATTTTTTCAACGGTCCGGATGTTGACGACCGAAGGACCGACCGCTTCCACCAGGTCCGTGAAGTCCGGCAAGGTCCTGGCTTGCGCCATCACCGGCTGCACAGGCATCACGGCCAGAACGGTGCCCAGCGCCAGCGTACCGGCGACGAGGCAGGAGCGACCTTGTTTCCAGTTCAATATATGCATCATCAGCCTTTGAAAAAATTGTCGGAGAAGAAGGGAAAGCCGCGTATCGAATCAGGCGCCGTTCGGCCCGCCGCAACCAACGGCCGGGCACAGGACCGCCCCGCAACCACAGACAGGCGCCAGGACGACATGGGGGCGCTATTTCCTGCGTTCAAGACCATTGGCAAACAGGCTCAGGGTGGTCATGGGCACCTCGCCCATCA
>Ga0156175_1014_pt1 | contig 2022 bp, 2 predicted proteins | sample RifCSPlowO2_12_FD_107828 | JGI IMG/M metagenome (GOLD analysis project Ga0156175, IMG submission 107828) | Gallionellales bacterium RIFCSPLOWO2_12_FULL_59_22
AAAAGGTCGATGCGGCCATGTGCAAGATCCGCGACGCCGGAAAAATCAAGGCGCGTGACCGTATCGCCGTGCTGGCCGCCCTGAACCTGGCTTTCGAGCTGTCCGAGCTGGAGGCCAATGCGCTGAAGGCGGCGCACAGCACCCCGGCGCGGGCCGCCGCCCCGGCCAGGTCCAACGGCGCGGGCATGTCGGCGGCCGAAGCCGCAGCGCAGCCGCAACTGGCGGCCCTGCTGCAACGCCTGGACAACGCGCTGGGCGTGGACGGCCGCCTGCTGTAAAGCGCGCCCCGGGCCAGCGCGGCGCGCGCCAAACGCCTACAATTGAACCGTCTGCGGTACACACCGGGCTTTATATTTCCTTGTACCAATGCTCTTAGAGCACGGGCTTGGTAAATTGTCAGGCAGGCGTGATCGTCTCGCGTTAGACGAACCCGAAACCTGACTGCCCTCGCCCACCTGAACCCTGGTTCAGGATGACGGTCCGGTGGTATTCGCAGACACCTTTTTTTCATCATCCCGGGCTTGACCGGGGTCACGCCCATCAGCGCAGATCCGATGTCCCTCGAGCCTCAACTCATTGCCGAACTCCTCCTGCTGGGCCTGTGCACCGGCTTTCTCGCCGGCCTGCTGGGCATTGGCGGCGGCATGTTGATGGTGCCCTTCATGACCTTCATCCTCACGTCCAAGGGCTATCCGCAGGAATACACGGTGAAGATGGCGGTCGCCACTTCGCTGGCCACCATCTGCTTCAGCTCGCTCTCGTCGGTGCGCGCGCATCACCGGCGCGGGGCGGTGCTCTGGCCCATCGTCCGGCTGCTGGCACCCGGCATCCTGCTGGGGGCGCTGGTCGGCGCCCAGCTGGCAGCGGCACTGCCGGGAAAAATCCTGAGCATCCTGTTTGCGGTCTTCGTGGCGTTTTCCGCCACCCAGATGTTCCTGAACCGCAAGCCCAAACCGAGCCGCACCCTGCCTGGTCGCCTGGGCACCTTCGGCATGGGCGGCGTGATCGGCATGTTGTCTTCGCTGGTGGGTGCGGGCGGCGCTTTTGTCTCGGTGCCGTTCATGACCTGGTGCAATGTGAAAATCCATGACGCCGTGGGCACTTCGGCAGCGCTCGGCTTCCCGATCGCACTGGCCGGCACGCTGGGCTACATCTGGGCCGGCCGGGACCTGCCGCAGATGCCGCCCGGTTCGGTGGGGTTTCTCTATTTGCCGGGTCTGATCGTCATCTCGCTGGCCAGCATCAGCACGGCACCGCTGGGCGCACGCACAGCCCACCGCATGGACATCCGGCCGCTGAAGAAAGTGTTCGCGGCCGTGCTGTATGTTCTGGCCGCGTACTTCCTGCTGCGCTGATTTTTTTTAGCGCGCGGCCGATTTGAGGCGCCTTGCCACGGGCTTGGGACGAAAGCCGATGGTCTGCTCGATCAGCGCGCCGCCGTCGGTCATCAAAAAAGTTTTGAAGGCCTGTGCCACCGGTGTCAGGCGCTTGTTGCGGCGATGCACCACATACCAGTGGAGCATCAGAGGAAAGCCCTGCACATCGAGCACGGTCAGGCTGCCGACCTGGAGTTCGCTGCTGATGGTGTGTGCCGACAGGAAGCTGACACCCATGCCCGCAATCACCGCCTGCTTGATGGTCTCCGTGCTCTTGATTTCCATCGCGATGTTGAGATCGGCCAGGTGATCGCCAAAACCTTCCTGCATCGAGTTCCAGGTGTCGGACCCCTTCTCGCGCACCACAAACGGCTCTCTGGCCAGGCGCGACAGGGGAATGCGCTTCCTGGCCGCCAGCGGATGGTCGGGTGCGGCAACAACCACGTAGGGGTGCGGCGCAAAAGGCTCGCTCCCCGTGTCCATGTCCAGCGGCGGTCGCACCATGATGGCCAGATCCGTCAGGTTGTCGGTCAGCTGGTTCAGGAGTTCTTCGCGGTTGCAGACGCCGAAGTCCAGCTTCACCCCGGAGTGGCGCCGCGCGAACTCCACCAGCAGGCGCGGAAAGAAATAATCACCGGCGCTGATC
>Ga0156175_1002_pt3 | contig 1990 bp, 2 predicted proteins | sample RifCSPlowO2_12_FD_107828 | JGI IMG/M metagenome (GOLD analysis project Ga0156175, IMG submission 107828) | Gallionellales bacterium RIFCSPLOWO2_12_FULL_59_22
GCAGACCGCAGCGCCACCAGCGTGCTGACCAGGGCGGCGCGTCGATCGGTTAGTCCGGCCATCTGCTCGAGCAGGGCGCGCACATTGTTGTCGTCGCCTTTGTCGTAGCCGAATTGCGTGGCATAAAAAGCCGTGTCCACGCCCGGCAGGCCGCCGAAGGCATCGACACACAGGCCGGCATCATCGGCCAGTGCCGGCAGGCCGCTCAGGCGCGACGCGTGACGCGCCTTGGCCAGGGCGTTTTCGACAAAGGTTCGAAAGGGTTCCTCGGCCTCGGGAATGCCCAGGTCGGCCTGTTTCACCAGCGTCACGCCCAGCGGCGCCAGCATGGCCTGCAGTTCGGCCAGTTTTCCGGGGTTGTTCGATGCAAGGACGATTTTCATAAACAAAATATGGCCTCAGCCCAATCAATACGTACGCAAGCAGCTATCAATTCAGGAGCGACTGCTGCTGCAGCGCAACCAGCTCGCTGATGCCTTTTTCAGCCAGCAGCAGCAGCGCGTCCATTTCCTGCCGCGAAAAGGCCGCGCCTTCGGCGGTGCCCTGCACTTCGACGTAATGGCCGGCGCCGGTCATCACCACGTTCATGTCGGTATCGCAGCTCACGTCTTCAATGTATTCGAGGTCGAGCAAGGGCGTGCCCTGCACGATGCCGACGGAAATCGCGGCCACGTGACCGATGATCGGCGTTTCCTTGAGCTTGCCTTCGGCCAGCAGCTTGTTGACGGCGTCCTGCGCCGCAACAAAGGCGCCGGTGATGCTGGCCGTGCGGGTGCCGCCGTCGGCCTGGATCACGTCGCAGTCCAGGTGAATGGTGCGTTCGCCGAGTTTTTTCAGGTCAAACACCGCGCGCATCGAGCGGCCGATCAGGCGCTGGATTTCCTGCGTGCGCCCGCTCTGCTTGCCGCGTGCGGCCTCGCGGTCGCTGCGGGTGTGCGTGGCGCGCGGCAGCATGCCGTATTCAGCCGTGACCCAGCCCTCGCCGCTGCCTTTTTTGTGGCTCGGCACTTTTTCCTCGACCGAGGCGGTGCACAACACCCGGGTCGCGCCAAACTCGATCAGGACCGAGCCTTCGGCATAAGCGGTGTAGGCGCGGGTGATGCGCACCGGGCGCAACTGGTCGGCGGCACGGGCGCTGCTTCGCGAAAATGAACTCATGGTCAGGGCTTTCTGGCGTCGCTACGCCCGGGAGACAAAAAAAGAGGGAGAAAAGAGGGAAAGAAGGGGGAAAGTCAGGCTCAAGGCAGCACCCGGGCCGATGGCGGCCAGGCCGGAAACTCAGGCCTTTTTTGCCGCAGAGCGGCGTATCGCCTCGTTGATTTCGGCGATGGAGCGTTCGATCGCTGCATCGTCAAGGTCTTCGACGCTGGAGTCGAGCACGCCGGCCTGGATGGTTGATGCAAACACGCCGTCCATGATGCTGTCGGTCGACACGCCGCGCGTCGATTCGAAGGCGTCGGGCGTTTCCCACTCCATGGCCAGCACGGTGACGTTGTCGCTGTGCTCGCCGCCATTGCGCAGCGCGTGTTCGACCATGTCGGGCACGGCGTCGGACACGCTGTTGCCGGCCATGTGGCGCACAATTTCGGCGTCGGTCAGCGTGCCCCACAGGCCGTCGGAGCAGAGCATCAGCTTGTCGCCCTGCTGCAGGACCACCGGGCCGGCGATGTCGAACACCGGCTTGGACGGGGAGCCCAGGCAGGTGAACAGGATGTTGCGGTTCAGGCGCTCGAGTTTGATGATGCCGGCGTTTTGCTGCTCCAGGTAGGAGTGGTCGCGCGTGCGCGTCAGCAGTTCGCCGTCACGCACCACGTAGAGCCGCGAGTCGCCGCAATGGACCCAGGTCGCGCCCGAGCCCTGCAGGATGGCCGCCACCACCGTGGTGCGCGGCGTGTCGAGCATGCCTTTTTCGCTGGCATAACGGATGATCTGGTGGTGCGCCGCCATCAGGGCCGACGACAGGAATTCGGTGGTGTCCCTGACCAGCGGC
>Ga0156175_1002_pt2 | contig 1864 bp, 2 predicted proteins | sample RifCSPlowO2_12_FD_107828 | JGI IMG/M metagenome (GOLD analysis project Ga0156175, IMG submission 107828) | Gallionellales bacterium RIFCSPLOWO2_12_FULL_59_22
TGCGACCGATGTTGCCGCCAATGTACGGACCGGTGGTCTCGTCTTGCGCAAAGGCGCCGGAGCTGGAAACAGTTGCCAGTACCGCCAGAGCGATAAGCCCTAGTCCGCGCCTGGCTGCTGGAAATTTTGATGTCTTCATGATGTCGTCCTAAGGATTGAGACTGGTTAAAAAAGGAACCGATGATTCACTGCTGGCCTGATTCGTATTGGCAAATACAAGTCAGACCAGGAGTGCAATCAGTGACTAATGTGGGTGGGCATCCATCGTCGATTTGTAGGAAGATGGCAGCAATCACCGTCATTTCGCAAAAAAGCAACACTACAAATTCACGAGGGAATGCCGACCGAGTCTTGGGTCCGTATCCCTGGGCATGCAATGCCTACCGGAGAGAGACTGCTTGCGTCAAATGCCGGCCGCTGCCAAAAAAGCGAACAGCCGTTTATGACTGGTCAGGTTCAAGAAACAGCATCTGCAGATCGTTCAGGAAGTCAAAGCCACGCTCGGTTGGCCTGACCCGCGCAAAGTCGCGCTCGATCAGCCCCCTGCGTTCAGCCTCGTCCAGCCCGGCCTGGATGGCCGTCAATGGCAGGCCGGTTCTGTCTGAAAAGTCCTGCAGCTTGAAGCCCTCGCGCAGGCGCAGGGCGTTGAGCATGAACTCAAACGGCAGCTCGGCGCGGCTGACTTCGTGGTCCTGCGCCACCGGGGTTCCGGCGAGCGCCTTGTCCATGTAGAGCCTGGGCTCGCGAAAGCGCACCTGGCGCACCACGCGGTGCGCAAAACTGAGCTTGCTGTGGGCACCGGCGCCTATGCCGAGGTAGTCGCCGAACTTCCAGTAGTTCAGGTTGTGCAGGCAGCGGTGGCCGGGCTTGGCGTAGGCCGAGATTTCGTACCGGTCCATGCCGGCCACGCCGGTCAGTTCGGTGATGCGGTCCAGCATCGCGTAGGCGATGTCCTCTTCAGGCAGCGCTGGCGGGTACTTGGCGAAATACGTGTTGGGTTCGACCGTCAGGTGGTAAATCGAGATATGCGGCGGCTGCAGCGCCAGCGCCTGCCGCATGTCCTGCTCCAGGTTCTCCAGCGTCTGGCCCGGCAGCGCATACATGATGTCGAGGTTGAAGGTGTCGAAAGCCTGCGCGGCCTCTTCAACGGCGGCCAGCGCCTGGGCGCGGTCATGCACGCGGCCCAGGGCTTTCAGGTGCCTGTCGTCAAAGCTCTGCACGCCAACCGACAGGCGCGTGACACCGGCGCTGCGAAAGGCCTTGAAACGGTGTTTCTCAAACGTGCCGGGGTTGGCTTCCAGCGTGATCTCGCAGTCGGGCTCCAGCCGCAGCCGCGCGCGGATGTCGCCCAGCAGGCGGTCGATGGCCTGCGGCGAAAACAGGCTGGGTGTGCCGCCGCCAATGAAGATGCTGTGCACCGTGCGGCCCCAGATCAGCGGCAGCGAGGCTTCGAGGTCGGCCATCAGCGCGTCGAGGTAACGCTGCTCGGGCAGCTCGCCCTGCGCCTCGTGCGAATTGAAATCGCAGTAGGGGCACTTCTTCAGGCACCAGGGCAAGTGCACGTACAGCGACAGCGGCGGCAAGGCGCTGAGCTGCAGCGTGCCGTCCCGCATGTAGTGCTGGATGTCCTTGAGCCCCGCCCCGGTTTCCTCCCCGGGTGGCGCGCTGACAACAGGAACGGGGAAAGTCATGAGAAGAAAACGAACATGTTCACAACCAGCGCTCGCGCATCAGGTCCATCATCTGGCGCGCCGCCATGCCGCGGTGGCTGTTGGCGTTTTTGACGTCGACCGGAAGCTCGGCAAAGGTCTTGCCGAAGGTCGGGATGAACATCACTGGGTCAAAACCAAAACCGTTGCTGCCG
>Ga0156175_1088_pt3 | contig 1855 bp, 5 predicted proteins | sample RifCSPlowO2_12_FD_107828 | JGI IMG/M metagenome (GOLD analysis project Ga0156175, IMG submission 107828) | Gallionellales bacterium RIFCSPLOWO2_12_FULL_59_22
TTTCAACTGGGAGCGCCACACATATCAAGGGGCACCCCCTGCAAGGAGATCGACATGCTGCACTATTCCGTTGTTTTCCTCGTGATCGCCCTGATTGCAGCCGTGTTCGGTTTCGGGGGCATTGCCGCTGGCGCCGTCGAAATTGCCAAGATCCTCTTTTTCATCTTTGCCATCATGGCTGTGATCAGCTTCGTGGTCGGCCTGATGAAAAGAAGGTGACCCCCCGCCATCCTCCGGTTCCCGCGCACATCGCGCTGGCGCCTGCCTTTTCCTTCCATTTCCCAAGGACCCCATGAAAAACCCACTCTCCAGCCATTCCCCTGACCAAGACACCCTGTCGGGTACGCGTCATCTGTCCGAGCAGATGCTGACCGGTGCCGAGAGGGCCATGGACAGCACCCGCAGCCTGGCCAACGACACCCTGGACCGCGCCGAGGACAAGGTGCGCCATTTGCGCGGCAGCATCGACCCACTGGTCGACAAACTGGCCACCAAGGCGCAGAAGCTGGCGCGCCAGAGCCTGGACATGGCCTCGGAGGCCAGCGACCGGGCGCAGCGCTCCATGCACCGCTACGCAGACGCGACGACGCGTTATGTGTCCAATGAGCCCGTGAAGTCCATCCTGATCGCCGCCGCCGTCGGCGCAGCCGTGGCCTTGCTGGTGGCCTCGACCGTGCAGCGCGACAAGCGCTGATTTCCGCCGTTTCGCTTCCTTTGCCCAATTACCGAGCGCCCATGCTGCACCCGCTGTTTTCCATTCTCGTCAGACGCCCCGACCTGGTGGTCGATCACCTGTCTGCCTACGGCGCCCTGGTCCATGAGGAAGCGTCGGAAGCCGGGTCGGAGCTGCTGCAGCGCGGACTGGCGTGGGGCCTGGTCATGCTGTGTGCCGGCGTGTTTTTGACGCTGGCCGGTGTGGCCCTGATGCTCGGTATTTTGCTGAACCAGTTTCACTGGGTGCTGGTGGCCATTCCTGCGGTCATGTTGCTGCTGCTGCTGGTCGCCTTCGGCAAGGCGCGGCAGCCGCTGGCCGCTACCCGTTTTGAAGAACTCAAGGCCCAGCTGGACCGCGATGCGCAGGCATTGCGCGCAGCAGCCTGACCACGATGATGAACGACAACACCGCGCTTTCTCCCCGCCAACGCCTGGACAACAGCCGGCAGGCGATTGTTCGCCAGATGGGGCATGACACTGCCAAGGCGGTTGAGCACGGCGGTAGCCCCGACGAGATTGACGCGTCGTCCAGCACCTGGTCACTCGTCAAACAGACGGTCATGTCCTGGTGGCAAGGCCACCCGGCCAGCCTGGCCCTGGATTTTGCCAAGCCGAGGATGCAGCGTTTTGCCCAGGAGCAGCCCGTGAAGCTGCTGGCCATTTCTGCGGGCCTGGGCGCGGCGGCCGTGTTTCTCCGGCCCTGGCGCCTGATATCGCTGACTGGCCTCGTTTTCGCGGCGCTGAAGTCATCCGAGGTCGCCGGCCTGGCCAGTTCCCTGCTGGCTTCCGGCACCCGGAACGACCGCTTTCGATGAATTCCATTCGCAAACCGACTGGCGTGGTGCCGTCTGTCGGCCAGCTTCTCAACTCTCCGCACCAAAACATATTTATAAACTTCAAGGAAAACCCATGAAATACGCTCGCGCAATTGCATTCGCCGCCCTGGCTGGCATCACCATCATCAGCGCTGGTTGCGCCGTGACCCGCGGCCAGGAAAGTGCTGGCGCCTATATCGACGACGCCGCCATCACCACGGCCGTCAAGGCCAAGTTTGCGGCCGACAAGACGGTTGCCGCCACCGCCATCAGTGTGGAAACGCTGAACGGCACGGTGCAGCTGTCCGGCTTTGCCAAATCGGCTG
>Ga0156175_1122_pt7 | contig 1181 bp, 1 predicted proteins | sample RifCSPlowO2_12_FD_107828 | JGI IMG/M metagenome (GOLD analysis project Ga0156175, IMG submission 107828) | Gallionellales bacterium RIFCSPLOWO2_12_FULL_59_22
CCCGGTGACGCCCGCTACCGCACTTCCATGCTTGGTTTTCCACCACTGCATGGACATCTGGGCTTCGATCTCATCGATTTTCTTCAGCGTGACGGCGCGGTCGTCCGGCTTGGACGGCATGCTGCTCTGGAAGAACGAAGGCCGGGCGCCAGGGTCCTGGCCAGTCATGGCTTCGCGCTTGCGCATTTTCCGGAGCATGTCAAATTCGCGCTTGCGCACAAAATCGTTGCGGCGTTTGCGCTCAATCATCTCCTTGAGCATCTGCTTGCTCAGGGCTTCCTCCCGGTCCGACTCCTTGCCTTCAAGTTCGGACCAGTTCGTCGCCGGGTTGCGGACGAACTTCACGACTTTTGAAAGCAAGCCAGGTGTGGTGTCTTCTTTGGCCATCAACAGCGGTTCAGGAGGAAGTGGACAACAGGAAAGTCAGTCGCCGAACATTTTCTGCTTGAGTTCACGACGCTGCTGCGCCTCCAGCGACAAATTGGCCGTTGGACGGGCAATCAGGCGTCCCACACCGATGGCCTCGCCGGTCTCGTCGCAGTAACCGTAGTCACCGGAGTCAATGCGGGCGATCGACTGCTCGATTTTCTTGAGCAGCTTGCGCTCACGGTCACGTGTACGCAGCTCGAGAGCGTGTTCCTCTTCGATGGTTGCGCGATCGGCCGGGTCCGGCACCACCACGGTGTCTTCCCGCAGGTGTTCGGTGGTTTCACCGGCACTGTTGTGGATGTCCTGCTTGAGCAGGGACAACTTGTGCCGGAAAAAGGCCAGTTGCTTGTCGTTCATGTACTCCGAGTCCGGCATGGCCTTGACTTCTTCGTCCGTCAACTCTTCCCCCGGCTTGGTCTTCCAGTTGTTGGCGAGTTTGGGATCTTTTTTGGCCGCCACATGCGGGGGCGGTGCGATCACGCGCTCGGCAATGGTGGAGTAGCTGGCTTTCGCAGCGTCAGGGGAGTGGGTCGGAATCATGGGCGCGGGAGGCGGTGCAAAAGAGGAATTCCGCAAGGAGGCGCGGCGTCCTGGCTTCAGGGCCGGCGTCTTCAACGGAGCGGGCGCCGCAGCAATGCTGGCGGGGCTGGGCGGGGTTTTCACGGCGGGGGCTGCCGCCGTTTTGGTGATCGTTTTGATGATGACTTTTTCTTCAGGTTTGGCGGAGGCCTTGCCCTTCACGGACGGCGGGG
>Ga0156175_1096_pt2 | contig 1135 bp, 2 predicted proteins | sample RifCSPlowO2_12_FD_107828 | JGI IMG/M metagenome (GOLD analysis project Ga0156175, IMG submission 107828) | Gallionellales bacterium RIFCSPLOWO2_12_FULL_59_22
GATGCGCGCGACCTATCAGCGCGAGATGGACAGGCTGGAATCGCATCTGGCGTTTCTCGCTTCGGTCGGTTCGGTCAGCCCGTATGTCGGGCTATTCGGCACGGTGTGGGGCATCATGAATGCGTTCCGCGGCCTGGCGAATGTCGGGCAGGCGACGCTGGCGCATGTCGCGCCGGGCATTGCCGAAGCGCTGGTAGCGACGGCGATGGGCCTGTTCGCGGCGATTCCGGCGGTAATCGCCTACAACCGCTACGCGCATGATATCAATCGTCTGGCCACGCGTTTTGAAAGTTTCACCGAAGAATTTTCCAATGTGTTGCAGCGCCAGCCATGAGAAATAATCGCCGCTCCGGTAATCGCCTGATGAACGAGATCAACGTCGTGCCCTATATCGACGTGATGCTGGTACTGCTGGTGATTTTCATGGTGACGGCACCGATGATGAATCCCGGACAGGTTGACTTGCCCAGCGTGGGCAAGTCGCTGGCACCGCCGGTAGAACCGCTGGAGGTAATCATCAGGAAGGATAACTCGCTGGCGTTGCGCGATCACGCGAAAAGCGGCAAGGAAAGCCAGGTGTCGTACAATGAGCTGGTCGCGATTCTGAAAACCAGGCAGGGCGCGCAGGCGGAGCAGACCGTGGTGATTTCCGCCGACAAGAACGTGCGTTATGAAGAAGTCATCAACGTGATGGATGCGCTGCAACAGCAACAAATCAGGAAAGTTGGTCTGTTGACGCAAGCCAGAAAATGAACGCGGTGGTCTATCAGGAGCCTTATAAGTTGCCTGCGGGCATTCTGGCGGTTGCGGTGCACGGCGCATTTTTCGCGCTGCTGTATTTCGGCTTTACCTGGCAAACGCTGTTGCCTGCGACAATGAGCGTAGAGTTGTGGCAGAGCCTGCCGGATATGGTTGACGCACCGCCCGTCCAACCTGAAATTGAGGAAGCCGTTCCGCCACCGCAACCGGAAAAAATTGTTGAACCTGAAGTAGCGCCGCCGCAACCGGAGAAGATTGTTGAACCGGAGATTGTCCTGCCGGATAAAAAAGCGGAAACCAAACCGGCCGAGGCAAAGCCGGATAAAAAAAAGAAACCTGCCCCAATTCCTGAAAAAAAGGTTAAACCCAAGCCTGC
>Ga0156175_1082_pt1 | contig 1115 bp, 1 predicted proteins | sample RifCSPlowO2_12_FD_107828 | JGI IMG/M metagenome (GOLD analysis project Ga0156175, IMG submission 107828) | Gallionellales bacterium RIFCSPLOWO2_12_FULL_59_22
GCCTGGGCGGCGGGCGACATGCTGGCGCGCGGCTTCCTGCTCGGCGGCACCGCCGGGCGCACCACGCTGAACGGCGAGGGCTTGCAACATCAGGACGGCCACAGCCACTTGCAGGCGGCATTGATTCCCAACTGCATTTCATACGACCCCACCTTTGCCTACGAGCTGGCGGTCATCATTCAGGAAGGCCTGCGCCGTATGTACGTGAAGCAGGAGAACGTGTTCTATTACGTGACGGTGATGAACGAGAACTATGCGCATCCGGCCATGCCGGAGGGTGCGGAGGAGGGCATCGTCAAGGGGATGTATCTTTTGAGGGAAGTGGAAAGTGGGAAGTGGGAAGTAGGAAAACCAGCGGTGCAATTGCTCGGCAGCGGCACGATCCTGCGCGAAGTGATTGCGGCGGCGGAACTGCTGGAAAAGGATTTCGGCGTCGCGTCCGACATCTGGAGCGTGACCAGCTTCAACGAACTGCGTCGCGACGGGCTGGATTGCGAACGCTGGAACATGCTGCATCCCGATATGCCGCGCCGCGCGAGTTACGTCGAGCAATGCCTCGCCGGGCGCGGCGGCCCGGTGATCGCCGCGACCGATTACGTCAAGAGCTACGCGGATCAGATACGTCCCTACATTCCGGGGCGCTACAAGGTGCTGGGCACGGACGGCTTCGGCCGCTCGGATACGCGCGAGAAACTGCGGCGCTTCTTCGAGGTGAACCGGTTCTATATTGCGCTTGCCGCATTGAAGGCGTTGGCCGATGAGGGCGCGATCCAGACCGGCGAAGTCAGCAAGGCGATCAGGCTGTACCGGATCGACCCCGACAAACCCAACCCGGCGACGGTTTAGGAGAGGCGTGTCATGGCAGAACTCAAGCAAATACCGGTTCCGGACATCGGCGACTTCAAGGATGTGAATGTCATCGAGGTGCTGGTCAAGGCGGGCGACCAGGTGCAAGCGGAACAGTCGCTGATTACGCTGGAAACCGACAAGGCGACGATGGATGTGCCTTCGCCGTTCGCGGGCGTGGTGAAAGAAGTGAAGGTCAAGGCCGGCGACAAGGTGTCGCAGGGTTCGATGATTTTGTTGCTGGAGAGCGGCGCTGCGGCAGCACTTTT